>SDBT01015159.1_pt1 | contig 12260 bp, 14 predicted proteins | sample 2277101 | NCBI WGS metagenome assembly SDBT01 (sample SAMN10404973, study PRJNA504765) | marine sediment metagenome | isolation source: marine sediment core GS10_PC15, 103 cmbsf | place: Arctic Ocean: Southern Knipovich Ridge | collected 2010
ACAGCCAATTTATTTCCGAACCATAGACATTAGAATTTCCTAAAGAATTGTCTTAAGTAGCCCGCCTCTACTTTAATATTTTGCTGAATTCTCATTCGTTTGGCTAATATGTACTGCTTTTTTTTAATAACAGCCATCCACGCATGCATTAAGGCAATTAAAGTTCTAGGTGTCCTAATTGAAAAATATGCTATCATGCCCATTTCTGCTATAATCAAGTATGGGGATAGCCACAGCAAATCTCTTAATGAAATGTTCTTAAAAATAGTATAGTATCTATTCCTTAAGATACGCATCTTGTATTCTTTTGACTTGGTAAAAAATGTAGGCTTTTCGTCAACAGAAGCCGAACCTACATGAAACGCACATATAGAAGGCGAAAACATACACTTCCACCCCCTTAATTGCATCCTGAACCAGAGATCCTTGTCCTCCCAACCTGTTTCAAACTCTTCATCATAATAATCGCCTGAATTTCTTTTTACATCTTCTAACATACTTTTTCTGAGAAAAGGAAAACTCCCTCTGGGCCCAAAAACAAGTCTCTCCTCGTTTTTATCTTGTTTATGAAGCCCTTTGAAACTTCTTCTTAAAAAGATTAAACTGGGAACTGGTTGATCTGCGATGATCTCAATGCTTGGATAAAGCCAAGAATATTCTCTTCCAGACACCGCACCCAAACGGCCCTCTTTTTCGATGCATTTCACGCATTGCTCTATAAAATCCTCTTTAAGGTACACATCATAATTAAGAGGTAATACATATTCTCCCTTGGAAAGGGATATGCCGATATTCATACCCTTTGCATAGCCATAATTCTTATCATTCTTGACAATCTTGAATCCCTTGGATTCCTTCTCGATCCGCGCTAACGAACCATCAGTTGAGGCATTATCGACTAGGATGACCTCAAACTCTCTATATGTCTGCCGTTCAATTGACTCGATACATTGATGTATATATATCTGGCCATACCAATTAAGCAAAACAATACTTACTAATTTATTTTTCATAATTCTTGTCATCAATTCTTACCTTTCATGCCAGCGTTCTGCAATTATAATAAATTTCTGGGGAATGTTTTTATGCGGTACCATATCCTTTAGAAACAGCCATTTGTACTTCCTGCGCCCTGTACCTTACGGCTAGTACCTCAATCTCTTGCAGAACCTAGTCTCCGCCGGGCTCGCCTCCCGTGCTTGAAGGCGTAGTAGATCGCTCTGCGCATTTCTTCGACAAAATTGTCACCGTTGTACTTATGCCGGATCTGATCAAGGGCGGCGTTTGACATTTTCCGCTGCTTGTCCTTATCGCTCGCAATAGACACAATGTGTTCCGCGATATCGCTGATGATGACGTTTTCGTCTCGGTCATTGTCAAAACGAATGCCGGTCACCCCATTTACAACGTAGTCCTCTTCCGTGCCGTCACAGGTTCCGCAAATGACCGGCACACCATGTGTCATGGCTTCGATTAGGGCCAAACCACCCAGGCCTGGAAGAACAAACACCGAAGAAAGCTGGAAGTAAGTCGCAACATTGTCGACCACTCTTCCTGTAAACGTGACATGTTCACTGATTCCAAGGTCCGACGCTTGCTTTTCGATCATCGCGCGGCTTTGCCCATCACCAACCAGGAGCAGGTGCAGCGACTCATCCTTTTTCCTGGCTGCAACGAACGCGCACAGGAGGCGGTCAAGGCGCTTATTGGGCTCGAACGCACCAACGAACAAGACAACTGCCTTGCTCTCAAGCTTGAGCCTACAGCGTAAGGGCTCCACTTGTAGTCGCACGCGCTCAATGTCCGCGAAGATCTTTTCCGTATCGAGGCAATTGAGGGCCCGAAAGCATTTCTCCGGAGGATGCCCGAGTTTTTCAAAATACCGGACGGCTCGGCTGCTGTAACCCAGCAAAACATCTGCATAGTGCTCAAACCAGACTACTGCCTTACGGTAGAGTCTTGCCATTCCAGTGTATTGCCGCCCTTTTAGCATCCCGAGCGTCCAGCAAATGACCGAAGTCCGAGAAACTGAGGCGTACAGAGCCACGAGCAGGTTGTTGAAAAAGTTCGCCCCGCCGGCAGTGATGATAACATCAGGATGGTACTTCCACAAGGCAATGAGGAGCCCGGGATTGATCGTTATAAAGGACGGCCGCCCCGAGGTCCGGATCCTCATCTGGAGTGTGATTAGGTGGCTTCGCTCAAAGCCATCAATATTCTTCGCATTAGCGAATTTGGTGCCCTTTATGTCGTCGCCATGAAAGACCCGGAGGCGGATGTTTTGCTTGTCATGCAGCTTTCGGTAAATTGGCACGCGAGAGTGCGAGATAACCTGAAGGACGAGGGCGACTTTGATGGCTTCGCAGCTCTCTTGGGGGCTGGGTTGGCTCATCGCTTGATCCCTGTGAACAGATAAATCCAGAGATTCACTCCGCACATACTAGCGTTTGTATAGGCACTATGAATTGAGACATATCCTAGGATTATTAGGAATTTGACCATAGGTGTTGTCCCTCCATCTCTATTTCAGCGCGAGATTTAATTGAGCTAGCTATAATCTTGCACCCAATATAAATTGAGAGCCCGATCATTACAAGATTTGTAAATCCACCTCGCACAAGGTGAAAAATCGGCATGAATACTGCTCCAGAGTAAATGAATGAAACCAGTCCCCTCATCTTTTCTATCCGCCCGAGTACGATGCCAAAGACCACCATGCCAAGAATACCCACAATTCCAAAATTAATGTACAGGTCCCCGATAATGCCAGGGGGAGCAGTATAACTCTCTAACCCCGGATTTATCCACTGGGCAACTATGCGCTGCGTATTCGGTATCTTGCCTAAACTCTCAACGGGACAATCGGGCATTCGTCCGGTATGGTAATCCCGTTCAAAAGCCACAGCTTCGACATTAAAACCCGCTTGCTGCAGCATGGCAATGCGCTTGGAATCTCTCGGGTGACCGAGCAACGGCAGGACAGAAAGAATGTTTATGTTTTCTAAATGCATACAGTTCTCATTCCTATTTTTTAAACGCAAAAATGTTACACTCATTTGAATTTATTTTGAAATCATTGTGGAACTCATTTCAATCAAAGGACTATTTCCTTATAAAATTCGAAAATGTTTTGACCATAATTTTCAGAATTAAAAACATTCTCAGCTTGTAGACGAGCAAACTTGCCCATATTGACTAATGTTGTTTTATCGGATGCTACCTTAATCAAGGCTTTACCCCAAGCATCAATATCATTGGGAGATACGAGTATACCTACTTTATTATCTCTCACCAGCTCAGGAATACCTCCAACATCATTTCCAAAAACTGGTTTCCCACAAGCCAATGCTTCCATTCCAACATTAGGCAAGCCTTCATTTGGGCTCGGAATAAGTATCGTATCAGCAGCACGCATTATAGAGGGGACGTCCTCAGGTTTAACACTTCCTAAAATATGGACCCTACTGGGATCGATAAGAGAATCTTGCCAAAACTGCAACCGAGCATTTGGCGTTTCTGGCCCCCCAAGCAAAAGAGATGCATCCATATCAATAAATGACTTCTCATATCTACGCCAAGCAGATATAAGTGTATATCCTCCTTTCTTATTTGCTGTAGGGTCACCACGAGATTGTGGGAACCCTCCTAAATATAAAAAGCGTACGCCTCTATAAGCATTTTTAAACTCGTATGATGGACCAATAGGGTTATAAGTACATAGGTCGGTTCCACGGTATATCACATGTACAGGTCGAACATTGGGGTAGTATTTTGAAAAAACAGATCCAATATTTTGACTATCAGCAATCACACCACAGAGGCTCTTCTCCCATCCCCTAATCCATCGCATATTGTGTATCATAGGCAACATAACATTAACATCAGATCCTATGAGCTGTGTTACATGCGGCACCCCGAACCGTTTGCTCCATTGCGCCGCTATAAACGCTGGGAGATTTGCGGATACAGAATGTATAAGCCAATAATCATCGATTTTTTTGGGAGCCTGACGATACACAGTTTTCAGTGAACATATCGTAGAAAGCGAATAAATAAAACGAGTGTTTGATAAAGGAATACTCGGGTGCGCGAAAGGCACTCCTGGAATGTAAAGGTGTTGCAAAGTGCAATTGGCATACTGATTATTGCCTTTCAATCGCCTGAACGGATGCCAAGCATGAACAACAAAGACATCAACTTCCACGAATTCCAATAGTTGTTTTACAGCACGCAGATTAAAAATGCACCTGCTGGGATTATCATGACTTGGAAACCCATTAACCAAAAACAATATCTTCTTTTTAGAGCTTGGCATATTAAGAGATGGTATTGTTTGAATAAGTTTGTTTTGTTCCATTTGAAACAGCACCTCTCATACTGTATCGATCATTAGGTCGAAAATAACGGGATTTCCGTTCTGGCATTTTTTGATAAAAAAAGATCAAAACTATACTTAATATCAGCGCAAAATTGGAAAATATGTATACCTTTGGGTCACCATTTATTACATACCCGCCTAACGAAACCGATAAAAAATAAAAATAAACCACAGACCCAGGAAAAGTGCGGTACCAAGAAATGAGCGTATTCTGCAATAATTTCCCCCCCAAACCATATAGAAACATGCCACAAAATAATCCAGCACCTCCCATGCTATAAACGAAAGAGCCTAACAATCCTGGAGGGCTACTTGCTATCGATTTCCCGGATAAAATTTCGGTATTAATTGTACTTATAGTTGGCGGCATCTCAAACGTCCAACCAATTAATCGGGATGGAATAAGGCTTGGCCAAACATAGACATAATCCCGGAAGAACAAGTATGGTAGGCTTTGCCCAGCTAGCAGCCATGCCTGCGAACTCATGCAAGCCACAGTAGATGTTTCCGGTCAGGCCTGTTTCTCCACGGCGACATATGAAGCGCGCACCGTTCACCCAATCGTGAATTACTGCATCCGATATCAAGCGAGTTCCAATCTGCCAGCGGGCAAATCGAATGAGTGTCCGCAGCCTATTGTCGCAGCTCAGCGGATGCGACAACAAAAACTTTAACGTAGCTCTGACGTCTCTAATTGTTGGCACTTTCAGGCCCCCCTTAACTTCACCGCCGACCGGACCGAATTCGCCCGCGGCCGCTCGGGCGCTTGCGGTTCGTCGCCGAACTCCATAGCCTCGAACGTCAGCCGTGCATGCTCATGCCCAGACAAAACGATTCGCGCGAGGCCTCGCGACCAGGAACCGCCGTGAGCACCGACATCAAAGCAAATACTCTCAATGCTGAGGTACCTTGAGAGCGCGTCGAGTTCAGGAACCCTCAGTTTTCCCGTCGCATGGCGGTAAGCCCAGACAAGGGCATGGACATGTTTACGAAGTATCACTTCTAGCTCCTCCTCACACAGTCTCTGTGTTCGCGCTATTGGCTCTGCTGCCTGAAACCCAGTATACACCCAAGATTCTATTGGCAAGAGGTTAGCGCCCATTAAAGCCTCTTGATATCCATTACGTCTTTGTACACTTCGAATGTTTGCTCAGCCATCACACGAGACGAGTATTTTCGAGAATAATGGTCCAAACAGTTAGTAGCCATTTTGGATCTCATCGCATTATTGTTTAAAAGGTAATCAATTTTTTTGACTATCTCTTCTGAATCTCCAAATTCACACAAGAACCCTGTAATGCCCTCAATCACAGCTTCAGGCACACCTCCCACTTTTGTGGATATAACAAGTACTCCATACGAAAAACCTTCCATTATTACCATCGGCATTCCTTCTGTTTGAGAAGTAACTAGCAATACACCCATCAGTTGAAAATAAAGGTTAACATCATCTTGCTCTCCCAAGTAAACGACATTATCCGGCCATTTGTCTCTAAGTTCTTCGACCATATAGCGTAATGGCCCATCACCAATTATCACAAACTGATACTTACAATCTTTTCGGATCAATCCACGGATGATCGTGCATAGAAACTCGATTCCCTTTTCGCTTGAGAGCCTTCCGACGAAACCAACGGTTGTTTCTCGTCTGCTTATGCCAATTTTGGAAACCATCTCATTGAGTTCTATATCGCTCATCGGCAATGAGCTATGCACGCCGCTCGGTATAACCACAGCACTCTTAGCTTTCGGAACATGCCAGGATATCAATTGCCTTGCTGTTGCCGATGAGACAGCAATTATTCCATCAGAGAGACCAAATGTCCCGTAATCAAGGAGGTAATAAGCCCAACTCATCAATTTTGCAGTTCTAAATGCATAGACTCCATGAACAGTATTTACCAATTTGACTGGTGTTCGATATGCCAATCTGGTTAATCTTATTAGTATATTTAGTCGAAACGCCTGTGTATGGACAACCTCTATGTGATGTTCTACGATGAAGGCATGAAGTTTTCTCGATCCAGACCAATCAAGACGCCCGGAAAGATGGATTTCATTGAGATTTACCCCTCGACTATCAGCCTTATCAATCAGCCAGTGCCAGCGGTTATCATTAATCCCAACGAGATAAGCATTTATGTCTGGCATTTCCTGCAGAGCAGAAACCAATTCAAGACAGTAGCTTGAAATCCCCCCAGATCCTAAGCTTTCGGCGAAGATCGCAACATTCATTGCTATAGTTCTCGCTTATTCAAGGGGCGCCCCCCGCTGCCATATCTACAAACACTACAAACACGAGGCTCTTCATCTCGTCACAGAGAAACGTTGATAACAAGGCTTTCTTATGCGTAACAATCATTATTTATGCTCAGTCCCTATCATACTTTGTGCTTTCTTTGTCATGTCCGCTACCACTTTAGCAGTGTTATGCTCTGTCAAAATAAAGTCACGAGCCTTTTCACCCATTTCTCGTGCCTTTTCCATGTTCGATGTCAATTTCAGAATATTTTACGGCGAACTCCATGTCCGTAAAACCTTGATCGAACGCCGATTGAATCGCCTTCAGAACGGCCTCCCGTCGGATAAATGTAAGAATTCCGACCGTTATCCAGGGCATTGAGCGATGTCTCCCACTTCTGTTGTTCGTCGTTTAAAGCGCGCGGCACTTCTTCGTGTGTGCACAGTGAAACCCAAAGCGCATCCTATGATACCCCATGACATCTTAGTGTTTTCCATACTCAGCGTCATCGTCATCGGACCGAACCCTATCAAGTAAGCCAACAAACCCGCGCAAACTGCCCTTTTTACGATATCCCTGCCCGCAAGCGCTCCCCGTAGGCAACGGAGTATTGACGAGGCGTAAAGGCATATATAAACAAATAGATAGAGCACGCCACCTTTAATGTAAATATCGACAAAGCTGCAATGAGGGGCGAACATTCCTTCAGCCGCGCGCCAAAACTCAGAATACCCGGAAGGATTTCCCCGGAAGTTTGGCCAATATGGGCCGGTCAGAATCTCTTCGCCAATATACCTGTACGCCACAAGGCGCGTATAGAATGATGTGTCTGTCTCAAAATCTGTCAGACGATAGATAGAGATAATGGTGTCGAAAATACCGTATTTCCATTGCAGAAACGTTGGAATCGATACGAAAAAAGCCACGTAACAAATGGTATAGATCATCCGCAAAGATAGTTTTCGAGTCAGGATGAGATGGACGCGAAACAGCATAGACACAGCCAGAGTAACGCCCATGACTATGGTCCCTGAGCGACTGTTTAGTTGCAGGACGGCAAACAATCCCAGCCAGATAACAGCAATGATTGCGATCCCTCGCCAGAAACCGGCAAAAGCCTTGGATTGTAAGGCGAGCAGCGGGCCGAAGGCAAAGCATGAGATCATGTAAATCATTATGGTGTTCGGATCAAAATAGCCAGCCAAGCGGGTGTAATGAAGGCCGCCTCGGTAAGCGTCACTCATCTCACCTACGATACCGAGCTTGTTGAATAGCACATAGCCAACGATGACGGCGGAGCATAAAAAGAGAATAACGCTTATTCTGGAAGCGGTTTTAGCGCCACGACAGTTCACGTAAAAGAAAATCAGGTACGCGGAAGTGCCAATTAATCCTGTGAATTCATTAAACGCCCCAAGCGGTCCCGTAACATCAGCCTCCACGAAAACTAGGAAAGGAAGACATGCCATCAGAATGAAATAGCAAGCAACGTAGATCGGACCACCAGTACTGTAACTGTATTTCGATGGATGGGTCTGAAAATCATAAACAATGATTCCCAGAAAAAGAACCCTATTAAGGCTGAGCACCGCCCCCAGACCCGGAAAAAACAACGCCAAGGCATAGTCCAACCCCATTACCAGCGTAGCCAGCGTAACAAGAGTCAACGATGATTTGTCTTGATCTCTTTTCATGTTTTTTGGTATGACTCCCTGCACCTACCAGTTCTCATCAGCTGATGGAATGCTAGCCACCAGAGTACTTACACTATGGATTGCCCTTCAGGTTCCTGCACTGCATCATGCCTCATTCTCGTTGAAGAATGGGGCGCTCCTTGTTTCAAATAACTCGTTCTCAGGCGTTCTTTCTTGCGCTGTTCTCCTTAAGCATTCTTCGGAAAGAGCCGCGCCATCTACTTCTTCCTGATTAAGTTCAGGAATAACGAGATTATTGCTCCGCCAAATACTCAAGGAGCTCGCGCCAACTACATTGATGATTTTTATTCTTGTTCCTTTGCCTGCATGCGCCGCAGCACGCTTTCAAACATATTCATATAAAGACGAGCGACACTTTCGCTTCGAAACGGCGATGAAAGCGTGGATTGCGCAATAAGGCTCGATTCCGGCTGGCCGTCATTCTTCGCCTGGAAAGCCTGACGTATGGCGTCTGCGATTTGGTCGACGTTGTGCGTGGCCGCCCAGCCCCCGCCGTGTTTTTTCAGATAATCGCGAATCGCCCCTGCGGCGGGAGTAATGGCAACAATGGGCCGCCCTGTCATAGCGTAGTCGGCAAATTTGCTGGGCAAAAATGGACTGACTCCCATGTTCGCTTCGATAACCAGTAGCGCGCCCGAGCGGGAGGCGATCTCTTGCGCGCGTGCCTCTGGAACATGGCCAACACACTCCACCATGTCCTCCATCTCTTCTCGCCGAATCAGGTCGCGAAAAGTCTCGCATACCTCTCCCACCAAGACAAGCCCTTGGAACCGATCCGGCATCTCGGCCGCCACCCGCTTGACCGCAGCCAATAACTCGGGCGAATTGCGGCGATCGCACAGTTCGCCGATATGAGCCAATTTCTTGTCAATCGCTTCGCCCCAGCCGGATTTTTCTGATCCGATATGAGGAATAGCGAACCCCTTCCCAATAACCGCTATTCCGATTTCCTTTTCCATCATTTCAAGAGCGTAGAAATTCCCCATCACTAGCGCGTCGCACTTTCGCAGCGTCTTGCGGACAAAACGTATCTCCCATAGCGTTTTCAATCTTCCGCGCCCGCGCGGTAGTTCCCGGTAGGGAACCGGCATAATCAACGGCGGCCATGGATCGCTGAAATAGGCGATCCATGGAATGCCGGTTTTGCGCTGGAGTTCTAAGGCGACGCAGTGCGAATCATAGGGCGAAGAGAACGACAGAATAATATCAGGATTGAATTCTCGGACGATTTTCGTACCGTCGGCGCTGGAGCGGCGCCACCACCCGCGACGCTTGAAGAAATTATGCAGGCTGATGATGAAGCGCTTAAGGGCCGGTCCTCGCGCCGGGTTCGGCGTGGCTACTTCAGACTTGATGTAATGGACAGGGAAAGGCCATTGCGGCATCTCGGCATCGGCGTCGAGCCCGGCGATAACCATGATCTCGCATCCCGCATTGGCCAAAGCGCGCGCCACCTTGGCAAGTTGCAGCGCGCGAGCCATTTTTGACAGCGGAAACATCTTGCCTATAATCAGTATGCGCATCTTTAGTTTCTTACCTCTCCGACAAACGCCACCATCCGGCCACGCCGGGCGTTTCCGATTCGGCCACGAGCGCCAGCATTATCAGGTTGGTGACTCTAGTGCTCAAGGTCCGGTCTTGCTTGTTGATCTGTCCCGCCAATTCATTTCTAGACCGCAACCAATTCGTGGTAGATCGCTGCCAGTGCCTGCCCCTGATTCCTAGCGTCATATTCCCGCTCCACGTGGCGGTGTCCTTGAAGCGCAAGCTTTTCCCATTCATCGGGATACTCAATCAACCACTCCAGATGTCCAACCAGCTCATCCACGTTGCGTTCCTCAGCCAGCAGGCCCGTTTTGCCGTCTTTGATCACTTCAGGAATATCACAGTGCCGGCTGCTCACGATGGGCATGCCGCTAGCGGCCATCTCGATCAGGGACACGGGCGCTCCCCCTTCAGTATCGCCGTCTTTGGCGGTCACACTCGGGGAAAGGAATATATGGTGTCGGTAAGCCTCCTCAAACAGAACCGAATGGGGCTGGTATCCAAGCATACGGACCTTGGGGGTGAGGTTATGTTTGCGTATGGTTTCTAGTATCTTTCGCTTCTCCTCCTGACCCCGTGGCTCCTGATTTGCGTCACCGATAATGGTGACTTCCAGGGGTACATCGTGCTGCAACCGCCCCAACGCTTCCAGGGCATAGGGGATCCCTTTCTTCTCCCTGAAGGAGGCAGCCATGAGTACCCTCAGGGGCGAAGCCGGGTTCCATTCTCTTGGTTTAAATGTGATCTCGTGGACGGCTACGCCCAGGTGATGAACCCGCACCTTCTCTTCCGGGCACCCCAGACGAACAATGCTATTAGCCATGAACGGCCCTTCACACAAGACGAGGTCCACTTGATCGAACAGGTCCTGGTAACGCTTGTACCAACGGTGGTCATCGCGTGGCAGCCGGCTTGCATCCACGCCATAAAAGGTAACAACGTGCTTGATTCCCGCTCTCTTGGCTGCAACCAGGTTTATCCAACCCACGTTGCCAAAGTGCGAGTGCAGCAATTGGGCGCCATGTCGCCTAGCCTGTTGGACTAAAAATCCCAGGTGGCGCCGCAGCCGCAGTTTGCGCAGGCCCTTGTCCCAGATATAGCGCCAGCGAGGCGCATTCTCTAGGCTGTGAATATTGGGGACGTCGAATTGCTCCAGATTCTCCGTCCGCTCGCAGACGATGTGGCAATCCACATCCGGCGGCAGATAACGCACCTGGTTATACATCCATGTCTGGGTTTGGGGCAGCCAGGTGGGGAAACCATGGAGCACGACGAGATGTTCAGCCTGCATAAACAGATTCACAATCTTTTTAGCTCTTGGACTTCGCCAGGTTCCATACGTCCAGCAGCAAGGGCCGATCCAGCCCCCATATCGCAATGAAGTAAACCAGGCCCCCCAATGGGATGAGCAGGGCCAGCTGCTGCGCGCTGGTGATCTGTTCCGGGAGCACATGTTGGGTGATGGAAAGTACAGCGCCCATGATCAGGCCGCTGACGAGTGGCCGCCAGAGGACCACAGCCAGCTTGCGAACGGGCAGCTTAATCAGGCGGAAGGGAATGGCGAAGCTGGGATACGCCAATAGCCCAGTGGCTATGGCATAAGCGGCTGCCACACCGATTATGCCCCATCTTAAACCAATAACAAAAGCCGCTATCACCAGCACACTCGATCCGACCCCCCACCGGAACATCCAGTCGGTGCGGCCCATGGCCTGGTAGATAGTACCTACGGTTGAACCGATAGATTGTACCAGGCCCACGGGGGCGAGAATTATGAGAAGGATAATAACCGATTCCCACCGTTCGCCTAAAATAGCCAGGACAAACGGCGCGGCCAGGGCCATAAGCCCCATCATGAGCGGAAAGGTTACCAGGGCAATACCGACAGCGACCCGAAGATAGCTCCTCCGAAAGCGCTCGAGCTGTTTCTGCAGACGAGAGAATGCCGGGAACATGACCCGGCCCAGCACAGCAGAGACATTTTGTAACGGGTAGAGCATAATACGATAGGCCAGGGTATAATATCCCAGCGCCTCGGCACCTAAAAACCTACCGATCAACAGATAGTCGGCATTTCTGGAGAAATAATTAAAGATGCTGAATCCCAACAAATTCAGGCTGTAATAGGCCACTGACCGAAGTTCATTCACATGGAATATCAACTTTGGTCGCCAGGCGGAAAATACCCACAGTAGAACCGTGGTCACTAGAGCTACTGCTAGCGACTGAAATACCAGGCTCCAGACGCCCCATCCTGCCAAAGCGGCGCCGATGCCTGTGAAAGCGCCGACCACGGTGGCGCTCAGCTCGACTTTGGCGAGGTGGTTGAAGGCCATCTCCCGCTGCAAAAGCGCCTGGTGAAAGGCATCCAACTCGGCAG
>SDBT01015160.1_pt1 | contig 12258 bp, 12 predicted proteins | sample 2277101 | NCBI WGS metagenome assembly SDBT01 (sample SAMN10404973, study PRJNA504765) | marine sediment metagenome | isolation source: marine sediment core GS10_PC15, 103 cmbsf | place: Arctic Ocean: Southern Knipovich Ridge | collected 2010
ATTTTTGGATTTCAGTGTACCATGATGATACTATCATAAAAAACTCCCATTTTGGGCGAACCTTCGATAGAGCCCGCACAGCATCGAAAACGAAAGTTCCAAGACCTGCACCGTCTTTTATCGGTTCAGCCGCAACAGCAATTCTCATTTCTCTGATCCCATTTTGCAGAAAAAATAACCAAGACCTAATCTGGAAACTTTATGTTCTTGACCCATTCATTATAGAAGAAAGAAAATGCTTAATAGCCAGAATTTGTCCTAGGAGAACATATTTATTGCGAGCACGTCGGTATTCTACCTGCTCCGAGTCCCCAAAAACCATAGCTTTAATTTCGTTCTTTATGAACCAAATGGAATGGATAGAAATCATTAAGAGAATTCCCATGATTGCAGTAAGAATTCCATAGTGCTTTCTCAAATAATATTGCAAACTTATCTGGGTCTCAATTATTCCCTTCCCCGGTATCAGTTTTTCGCTTTGTCCTTGATAATGGACAACAGTGAATTGAGGAAGATGATAAACCAACCAACCGAATTTGTTCAAACGATAGCACCAATCAGCCTCTTCGTAGATCAAGAAGAAGGCCTCGTCCATTGGACCCACGTCTTCTATGGCGCTTCGACGTAACATTAGACAGGCACCCATCAAACAAGCAACCGGTATCGGTTTTTCTAACACAGTTTTGTGAGATGGGCAAGGCTCTTTTAGTAAACCATGATGACTCAAGATCATGGCAAGACTTGGAAATTGTGTGGAATAACTCTTCTGCAAGGATCCATCCGGATATACTAATCTGGGTCCTACCGCTCCTACTTCTGTATGATGCACCAGGAAATCCAGCATACCCTTTAAAGAATCTTTTTTAACAATTGTATCGGGGTTAAGAAGTAGAAAAAAATCAGAATCGCTCACTGCTAAAGCCTGATTGTTGGCAATAGCAAAACCTTTATTTGTCTCATTTTCCAGAACCAAAACCTTGGGGTAAGCTTTTCTTATGGCTTTAGCACTGCCATCAGAAGAATTATTATCCACTACGATAATCCTCAGAGCAAAATCCCGTTCTGTTTCATATATTGATTTTATACAATTGAGAGTTAGATCTTTTGTATTCCAACTCACAATTGAGATAGTCAGACTTCTCTTCGAATTGGGTCTTAAAGTCATAAACATCACCACTGAGAGGCTCAGAAAGGCTTCCTACCTTCAACCCACCATCCGAATCCCAAAAACTTGGAGAGATTCGATTCGCTTAGGTTAAAATTCATAGCAAAGTTGCTATTCATTCTTATAAAATCCAGATAGGTTTTCCTTAAAAATCTTGGCAAAACAAAGGTTGGGAAAGGACCATATCCACCTGATTTGGTCTCCTTTAGCCCGTTCATCTTTATTGCACAAAGATACTCCTCTAAAGACGTACTGTTCACGAAATATTTTGCCCTGCAATTTTTAAAAAATCTATAGCCTGCTCTAAGTTTCAATTCGATTACGAAATAAGAGAACAAAACAAGGTAATTCATCATATCTGCCAGTTTATGAATGGAGAATTTCTCTGGCACTATGTCTGCGAAGAATACTCCACCGGGTTTTAACACTCTAATCATTTCCTTAATGGGTCTGTTTATATCTTTAAAATGTTCTAGAACTCCAAAACTGAGCACCAAATCAAATGTTTTATCTTCAAAGGGCATGTCATTAATATCATCCTGAACAAAATCACCCACAAGCTCTAGTCTCTTGAAATTACTCTTGACTTTCTCCAAAGCATGTGAGGAAAGATCAAGCATAGTTACTTCATAACCTTCCATGGCAAGCCTGGTAGATATTGTTGCCAGTCCACAACCACATTCCAAAGACTTTTTTCCCGGGGCCTTTGAAAAAATTTTCTTAAAACTCTCAAATTTGATTTTTCCGCAAAGTCCTACGTAAGAATTTTCATCAAGAAATCCATTGCATTCTTGGTTTTTCCACAACTGGTCCCAAGTAACGGCTGATCCTTCTTCGTGATCTACATTAGTCATTGCACGAGTTCCTGAGTTTGCTAAATTCGGTTCTATTATGATCTACAAACGTGCATCGCTTAGTTCTCCACGAAATACATTTAAGGCGAACTTGTCTGCTCGCTCTAAAGCTGCTCTACTAACCTCAACACCAGCCACATTCCAGCCAAATTGCTTCATCCATTCTAAGCGAAGAACCCATGCTGCGAACACCTGTAGCATACTGTTCGATGCTCAGGCAAGGATCGTTTACCCAACCACAATCTTGATGCCCGATATTGTTTACCATTCCAGATAGCTTGGAACCCTTGTTCAAAAATATTCCCAAAATCGTCTCTTTTTCCATAAACTGCACAACATGGAGAAACTGAGCCATCCCAATTAATGGTTATCCCTTTCCAGGGCCAATCACAATCTATCTTCCTCTTGGCCCTTTTCTTCTCATAGTCATATCTGCTCAGACTCTCATTCCTCGGAAGCCAGTTGAAATCTTTGGCAATTAGCGACGAAATGTCTTCATCGAGCAGCTTTCCCATATCTACGTGTATTGGTCCTTGCATGAATTGTTCAACTTCCAGACTATCAGCCAGTTCTCTTGCCTGTTCCAATTCATGTTCGTTATGTCTCATAACCATAAATTTTAATACGATATGCGGGACAGGGCTGTTTTTTTTTCTTTTCACTTTCTGAAGAAGCAAAATATTCTCTATAACTCTTTTTAGGTTACCTCCTCGCCGATACGTTTCATAGGTCTTCTGAGTAGTTCCATCAACAGAAACATACAACTCATCTAGGTGGGACCGAACCATCTCTTCAGCCATTTCTTGACAGAAAATATTGAAATTGGTACTGAAATTAACGCTGATTTTTTTCTTCTTTGCGTAGGTGATTATATCGAAAATCTCTCTGTTCAGTAAGGGTTCACCCCAACTATCAAGCCGAACAATGTAAAGATAGTCACCAATTTCGTCAATAATTTTCTTAAAACCTTCGAATGACATCTTGCCTTTTGGTCGCTCATTTCTCCCCTGTCCAGTGGGGCATAAAGGGCACTTCAAGTTGCACATATTGCAAACATCGATATAAGCGTAGATTGGATAGCCGCGAACAATTTCAGTTCTTGCCTTGAAGGCGCGTTCAATCATCATCCGGTTGATGGCTCTTTTGAGAGAGGCTTCGCGACGTAAGAGACGTAGGCCGTACCTAAAATACTTCCGACCGGCGCTTTTTAGTTTCATTTATTGTAATCTCCCATCTCAACCATTTCACGATACACTTGATCTTGAAGAACTACAATTTTGTCCCAACTATATTCTGTTTCAGCTAGCCTTCGGGCATTATTAGAGATTCGTTGCCTAAGCCTCGTGTCCGTAGTTACATCGACGATCCGACAGGCGAATTCGGCTGGTTTGTCAGCAATGAGTATGTCTTTCTCATTCGTTACTTCTAGCCCCTCACAGCCAACGGAAGTAGAGACAACGGGACATCCCATAGCTAATGCTTCCAGGATTTTCAGTCTTGTACCCGAACCTACACGCAGGGGGACAATTAACGCTGCGCAATGGGCTAGATAAGGTCGGAGATCTTCAACATATCCCTTAAGAGTGATGCCTTTATCACAACAGAATTCAGCAAAAGCTGCAATCCAGCCTTCCCCGAGAACTGCTAATCTAATGTTTGGTAGTCTTGCTCTAACCTTTGGATATATCTCTTTACAAAAGTAGCGCAGGCCGTCAAGATTTGGACCATGACTGGGGGAACCCAAGAACACAAGGGTACGGTTATCATATTCCATGTCCATTGGTTTGAAGTAGGCAGTATCCACCCCGTTGCCCACCACAGAGATATCTAAATTCTTATCCTCTGCTAATAACACCTCTTTATCAACAGAAGACATGACAATAACTTTCTTGTACTTTTGGCACATCTCTATTTCATATTTTTTAGTTTTTAGCCACTCAAAAAACGATTCGAACTTGGGTATAGGCCTGCTGGTATTACGAAAGTTCCTTAACTGGCGGATGAAGTCAACGTCGTGCTCAATCAACACTGTAGTAATTTTAGAGTCCTGAGGCACATATGAAGCCATTTGTGTGAATTCTATCTGAACAATATCAAATAGCTGTTCACTCATAGCTGCCTTAATTTTTGCTTGCATTTTCCCTGACAGAAACTGTGACACTCCTAACTGTTCATTGGAGAAAATGCAATTAAGCAGATTTGAAAACTGTTTCTTTCGAAAGCTGAATCTAGAGATAGATTGAGCTGAAGACTTACTCTTTCTTCTCAGGACGGTCTCGATTCTGGTACAAAAAGATTGAAGTATGGGCAGATACACCAATTCGTCCATTGACTCGATGAAAGAGATAAGAGCGATTTCATGATCATAATTCTGTGCCAATCTCTTAAGCATATGATATTGACGTACTCTGCCTCCATTGTTTAATGGGTATGGTAAAAAAGCTGTAATAATTAGTATTTTCATATAGACTATCCGTCCTCTATATTCTCGATATCAGTTTAATATTTTCTTTTCGACTAGACTTTCAATGACTGGCTCATATAGCGTAAATATTTCCCAGACCATGCTGCCTTGCGTAAAGTCAGCCTCTTATAGCTTTTGCATAAAGAAGTTCAATCTTATCGGTCATAGCCTCGATATTAAATTTTTCTTTAACTATCTCAATTGCATTATTTTGAATTTTTTTGTACAGAGTTTCATCTTCTATTAATCTTTTGACTCCTAAAGCAAGAGATTCAGAGTCTCCTGCTTTGTAGATTAATGCGTTTTCTCCATCAGCGAAAATTTCCTTGGAAGCACCCGTTATTGTTCCCACAACTGGCACACCACAAGCAAAAGCTTCCAACCAAGTCAACCCAAAAGGTTCTTTATAAATAGAAGTGAAGAGAAAAATATCGCTTTCTAAGTATTTTTTAATCGTTTTATTGTGTGAAAACTTGCCTTCAAAAATAATTCGACCTTGCAAGCCATTTTTTTTGACCAAATATTCAAGATGAGCCGAATACTTTTGATTGTCTGGTTTCCCTACTATTGAAAGTCTGATATCCTTCATTCCGAACTCATTGATCAGAATAGCTAGTGCTTCGATTGCATTGTGAGTACCTTTGTATTCAGTTATACGTCCTACCCACAAAAGATTTATTCGATCACAGCTCTTCTTTCTTAGAGGAGTCAACGGATATCTTGGCAATTCAAGTCCGTTGTAAATAACAGGATTCTGCTCTACAGGCAAACCAGCTTCCAAATATTGTATCTTTAGTGAGTTGCTCACAAACCAGGCATTCGTTAAATCGATCAGTCTCCATTTAGTGGGAATCAAAACACCCAACGTATTTCTTAGAACTAATTTTATGGCATTTTTCGAGCTATTCTGGTGAAATTCAAAATAGTTAAACCAACCCTGTCCTTTACCGAAGTACCACCATGACAGCCAGTTATCTTCGAGATTATACACTTTAGGAATCTTCAACGAATCTAACGTAACTAACAAAGTCTTTGATAAAAAGATAGGATGCCAAATAGAAATAATATCCGGCTGAAAATCTCTTATTTGATTTTTTAATATCCTATTGTTTCCAATCTCTAATTTTAAGTTTTTTAAAAAGGAAGTCCTTCTCCCAAAGTCATAATCAAAAATTCTATGAACCTCGTTTTCAACCGTTTTTTCATTCAACTCAAAATCGCTTGTCAGCACCCTAATGATATGGCCCCTTTGCATAAGTTTATCATTAACCAGCTTACACATTATTTCATATCCACCCTCAAAATATGGAGGATAAGAATCTGATATAATAAGAATTCTCATTTTAGAAACGATTTCAAGTAATCCCTTAATCTTTGTCTAAACCCAGACTTCAAAGGCAAATACCCATTTTGAAAAAACCAGATTATAGTTCTTCCCACCCCTTCTTTTATGTCAACTTTAGGAGAGAAACCTAATTCCTGTTTGGCCTTTTCATTCGAATATCCCATATGAACAGGTCCTTCTAGAGATCTATTATCACCTACAAAGACTAAATCCTTACCTATGAGAAAAGCTATTAATTCTGATAATTCCCTAAATTTGATATATTCATCTCCAACAAAAAAATATGTCTTTACTTCATTTACTGGTGTGAGATAGGACTTTATGAGCATCTCTATAACATCAGTTATATAAACAAGATGTATGTATCTGTCCTCAAAGGGATATGAATTTTGAGAAAATTTATTTTTACATACTAAGGATTCAACAATTGGGAAGATAAATGAGGAGCTCAGCCCATATACTGTGCCTATTCTGGCTATTACTGCATTTAGACCATCTTTTTTGCAGTATTCACTTATCAATTTTTCCGCTTCAAATTTTGATTCACCGTAAGGATTTGAAGGCCTGGGAGGAAGAGTCTCATTTGCAGGAAGTTCTTCTAAAGAAACAGGCCCTACTGCTTCAATGCTGCTTGCAAAGATAAACTTCTTAACGCCAAGTTTCAATGAAAGATCTAGGATGTTTCTTGTCCCTTCAACATTTGTCTTCCAAAGGGTTTCCCGATCACCATGGATAGTTTTATCCGCTGCCAAATGGAATATCGCATCTACTTTGTCCATATCTTTTAGACTCTTTTTGTCTTTGATATCTCCTTGATATACTTTGCATCCCTTTGCCTTCAATCCTTCAGGTACGTTATGCCTATTTCTGCTAGCCAAAAAAAGTGGATACCCTTCTCCAAGCAACCTTCTTGCCAAAAACTGTCCTATATAACCTGTAGCACCTGTTATCAGTATTGTTTCCACCTTCTACCTCAATAGAATATTTTTTTCTTGTTTTCTCAATGCTATTGTTTTCTTCATAGCCCTTAGAAAACTAAACAGCCTAAGATTTTTCACCACAATATCTTTTATAGTGGTGTGGGTAAAATAATTATGAGCATAGTCTAAAATATCTTTTAGTTTTTCGGCGGTAATATTTTCGTTCCCCATAATGACATCAAAACCAGTTACCTGTTCCATGTTAAGGTCATCAATATAACCATTTTTCTTCGCCCAATTATAAAGTTCTGTGCCTTTATAAGGTGTTGCAACAGTAAATTGGACAAAGGGAGGATTTAATCTCTTTGCATATTTAATGGTTTTTAAACTCGATTCTACTGTCTCTCCCGGGAGTCCCAATATGAAAAAGACAAAAACATCTATCCCATTTCTTTTGCAAGCATCCATTATTCGAAAAGTTTTGTTAGGAGAAACAGTTTTTCTGTTCATTCTCCTTAGGACCTCCGCATCTACACTTTCTATTCCAATATTAATCCCGATACATCCTGCTTTGGCAAAGAAACTAATCAATTCTTCATCTAGAGTATCAATCCTTGTTTCACATCGCCATTTTATCCCTAATCTCCTCTCAATCATAGTATTGCAAAAAGCAACGACTCTTTTTCTCTCCAAACTAAATTCGGGATCCCTAAATAATACTGCTTTGATTCCTAACTTTTTTTCAAGATATTCAAGTTCATCGATTACATTCGAAATAGACCTTGTCCTCCACTTCTTCCCCTGTGATACTGGATATGGGCAATAATCGCAGCCAAAAGGACAGCCCCTACTAGCCAGAACAGTGGTACATGGTTTTATGTTTCTTACATACTTTTCTAAATCATATTCTTGATAAGGCAGCAACTCCCAAGCTGGAAATGGTAAAGAATCAAGGTCTTCTATAAATCCTCTGTTTTTGTTCTTAACTATCTTCCCGTCTCGTTTAAACCATACTCCTTCTGTATTCTCAAATCCTTTCTTAGCAATCTCCAAAAAAGTGAACTCTGGCTCTCCCAGTATAATTCCATCAATACTGGGACGAGCGAGTACCTCATTTGAATAAATTCCTACATGTGGACCAAATAAAACGATCTTCGAGTTTGACTCACCCTTGAGTAAATTTGCAGTCTTGAGGTCCCATCCGAAAGTGGGAGTTGATGTTCTAATCCCAATCAGGTCAGGCTTTGATTCTTTGACTTTCTTCGATAAATGAGCTAATTCCCAATTCAATCCCAAGCATTCAAATACTTTAAATTCTACTTTTTCTTTTCTTAATAAGGCTGCAATATAGACTAAATCAATGGGAGGCATCTTTATAGGAGAATCAGTTGAATAAAGTTGCCCAAATCCACCCATCGTATCTTTATTGGAAACTGTGCCTGGTGGACTGGGGGGGTTAATAAGGCAAATCATGTTTTTTAAACAAATTTTTGATTTTAACACTAATTCTCCTATTCAGGTTGTAGATTTTCCTTAGAAATACCCAAATTTTTTCATTAATCACTTGAGTAATTAGGAACAAGAATAAATGCCTTTTTATTCTTTTCTGATCATATTTCCATAACAATTTTTGTTTCAACTTTTTCTTTTCAAACCCTGAAAGATCCGCAGGTATCATTCTGCCAAAGTTCCCTGTTGCTGTGCAGGCTTTCTGATAGCATCCTATCATCTCCTTTTCTGTAAATTGGTCTGTTTCAAATATAGGACGGGCATCTGGACCGAAAAACTTGGCTTCATCAAAATCTCTCAAGAATCTTCCGTTCTTGTCAACCCATTCATAGACCTCCGTACCTTGAAAAGGGATCAAGAGCCCAAACCAAGCATCATCTAATTCTGTTTTCTTGACAAACTCTAAAGACTTATTAAATTTTTTTGGATTATCACCAGGTAATCCTATGATAAAGAGACCAGTTACTTTTATGCCCACAGATTTTAGCAAATGGATACTTTTCTCTATTTCTTGTAGTGTTTCCCCCTTTTTTATAGCGTCAAACACTTCTTTGTCCCCACTCTCTACACCTATACAAACCATATCACAGCCAGATTCCCTCATTAATTCTGCTAATTCTTGATCTATTTTGTCCGCCCTGATTCCATTCGGACACCCCCACTCTAATTTAACTTTTTCATCAATAAATACTTTACATAGTCGCTTTGCTCGTCTTAGGTTAAATGTAAAGTTGTCATCAACAATATCAAATCTCTGAATTCCATATTTACTCCTTGCCAGTTTTAACTCTTCTATAACATCTTGCGCGAATCTTCCTCTCCATTTCTTTCCGCAGATTTTAGAAGCTGTACAAAATATACAATTGTAAGGGCAGCCTCTGCTCGTTACAAGTGGGTATCTTTTTTGCAAAAGTTCTCTTTGATATGGATAGAATTTGCCATAATCCGGAAATGATAAACTATTAGGGTCTGGGAATTTCTCTAACTGGTTAACTACTAATTCATCATTTTCATTAATAAATGCTATTCCTGGAACATCAGAGATAGAATCCCTACTTGAGAGTTTCTCACAAAACAAAGGAAAAGTCTCTTCCGCTTCCTGCAAAAAAGCATAGTCGAATTCTCTATTTTGAGTTAAGAATTCTTGATAAAATAGGCTAATATGGGGGCCACCAGCGACGTGAATTGAATGTGGAAAGAGCTCCTTAGTCTCTTTTGCCATTTTGATAGTGGAACTTACAGTACCAGTGTTAATTGAATAACCGATAATTGTAGGATCATGATCCGACACTATATTAAGTAATACTTCCTCTGAGAGAAAATTATTATTAGCATCAGCTACTTGAACGTCAAATCCCTTTCTCTCAAGAGAAGATGCCAAATATGCTAACCCCACATTTAAAACACCCTTTTGCCATCCAGGCGGATCTATTAATAGGATTTTCATGTTTGACTGATTATCCTCCATTGATGAGGAATAAACAAAGTTCCATGATATCTCTTAGGGGATTCTACAAAGAAGTAATGTGCCTCCTTTTTATGAACATCGTAGGGTACAAGTGCTTTATTATCGTATACACCAACTAGAAGATTGTATTTGCCACGTTGTAAATTTAGGGCTTCGTACTCAATTTCTATGATACCCCCTTTTTTCACTTTCCCCATTTTTATATTATCCATTTTCATATCCGCACCGAAACACGTAGTGCCATCAGAACTAAAAATCTCAAAAGCAAAGACCGGTGAATCAATCTCACGACAAGCTATGAATTCCAATCTAATTCTCATCTTCTCACCCATCTTAAAAACAGTCTTTTTTTCAGCTTTCCCATTCCAAAGACTGACACTAACAATTTCTATTTCTCTTGTCCCTTTCTCATGAAAAGAGCTTATTTCGCCAACCGTTTCCTTTTCAAAAGCATTCTTTTCGTACATTTGTATAGCGTGTTCCGTCTCACCGTCAAATTCTAATCTACCTTTGAGTAACAAAACTGTCCTCTCACAGAGAGCAGCTACGCTTAGCATCTCGTGTGAAACAAAGACGATCGATTTTCCACTATCTCTAATTTCTCTAATCTTTTGATAGCATTTTGTTCTAAAGTTTATATCCCCTACTGCTAAAACTTCATCCACCAGCAGTATATCTGGATTGCAATGTACTGCCACAGCAAACCCTAATCTTACAAACATCCCGCTTGAATAATACTTTACAGGTGTATCGATAAAATCGCCGATATCTGCAAATTCTACTATTGAGTCAAGTTTTTCATCCACTTCTTTTTTAGTCATTCCCAATATTGCGGCATTAATGTAAATATTTTCCCTTCCCGTGAGTAGTGGATGAAAACCTGCTCCTACTTCAATAAGTGCGCCAACTCTGCCCTTAATAGTAACCTTTCCTTTATCGGGCCAGAAAATACCGTTTAAGAGTCTGAGCAATGTAGTTTTTCCTGAACCGTTGGGACCAATAATTCCCAGCGTTTCTCCCTTTTCCACCTCAAAAGAGACACCATCTAAGGCCCAGAACTCGTCCTTTCGTAAATTTTTAGAATGGGAACTCATTCCAAGTATATTTCTGCCAATATCTTTTACACCATAAAGCATAGACCTTTTTAATGATTTACAGTATTTTTTGGAAACATTTTGAACTTTTATGGCTACTTCGTCATTCATTTTAGACTCTCTCTGCAATCCTTGTTTCAGTTAAATGAAAGGCAACTAAACATATTAAGAAAATAATGAGTGATATAGCACTTGAAATCAAAAAGCCTTTTAGTTCGGGAACCTTGCCCATCAATATAAGATCTCTGGGTACTGAAACTAAATAATATAGCGGATTATATTCTGTAATGCGGGCAAGTATTCCTGTTGTTGGTTTGGCATATAAGACAGGCGTCAAAAACATTAAGAATGTCATTAGCATTGAGAGCATGTTTCCAATGTCTCTCATTACTCCATTTAAAAGTGACAGAATAAAGCCAAGCCCAAGAGTGAGCAGCATTATGGGAATTATGACTATGGGGATCCATAAAATTGCTATGTTTGGGGTGATACGATAAGAAGCGAATAGTATACCCACTAAGACAAATTGAATGAGAAATGACACAAGTGACTGCCCGGTAGAGGCAATTACTAATGCTTTCTTAGAAAAATTAATCTTTACTATCATTGAGCCTGCTTTTACTAACGAATTTGAACTGGCAACTAATCCTGTTGAAAATAACTGCCAGAATGCCATACCCAGTACGGCATAGATTGGATAAGGCACATTAATGTCACCAATGGTAAATATACCGGAGCGATTTAAAATGATAAATGTGCCTACACTAACAAGAGGGATAATTAATGCCCATAGAACTCCAATGAATGATTGTTTATATATGGCAAAAAAATCTCTTTTGAATAACTGATAAGTAAGCCATCTGTTTTTCCTAAGTTCATTAAATATCTCGCCAAAAATAGATAGATACCCCTTCTTCAGAGAATTGTCCGGTTCGTATGTGGTTATGATTTCGGTCACCTGTACTCCAAGTTTCTTTCTCATAGTCTTATCACTAAAATTTGCCGACCCTTTAACCTTTGCTTCTTTCATGACTTACCATTTTTTACATGATGAAGTAAATCCCCAGAAGATCAGTTATTGTTAAGTTTAGGATAGCAAAAATTTGAGGAAAAGCAAGGCATTCAGCCTCTATGGGGAAGTAGGAGGAAGTGAAGTATTTGATGGCCACTCGTGGCTCATTCTTGGGATACGATCATGTTTTTAGCTTGCTATCTCATGCAGCATCTTGAGGAGGTCTTGCCACCTGTCGCCTGCCAGGTTGACGGCGGTTTCGCGTTTGAGAGTGTTGAGGTTACTGAGAAGGTTGACAATTTGAGTCTCGCTGGTTATTATTCGCTCACTCATATTCCAGAGGCTGCTGGGCATAGTTACTCCAGCCTCAACCTGCTTTCTAAGAGCTTCAAGGTTGTACTGAAGAAGGGAAAGTAGCTTTTCCTGC
>SDBT01015161.1_pt1 | contig 12258 bp, 11 predicted proteins | sample 2277101 | NCBI WGS metagenome assembly SDBT01 (sample SAMN10404973, study PRJNA504765) | marine sediment metagenome | isolation source: marine sediment core GS10_PC15, 103 cmbsf | place: Arctic Ocean: Southern Knipovich Ridge | collected 2010
CCCCATGGCCAAGGAATCCGTAGAATTCGTCAAAACCACGCTTCATAGGATGATACTCCGGCTCAATACCCAGATGCCATTTGCCGATTACGGCGGTAGCATAGCCTTCTTTCTTAAGCAGATCAGCCACGGTAATTTCCTTCAAGGGCATCCCGGTCCTGCTGTCACTGGCGGTATAAAATCCAAACCGCTGCTGATAGCGTCCAGTCATAAACCCGGCCCGTGTCGGCGCGCAGACATAGCCGCTCGCATAGCCGTTCGTAAATCGCACGCCCTCATCGGCCAGCCGGTCGATATTCGGCGTATCGACCTCTTTCGGATGCTCGTAGCAGCTCGAATCAGCGTAGCCCTGGTCGTCTGAGACGATAACCACAATATTCGGCCGGCGGCGATTATTTTCTTTTGCCGCCGCCGAGAAAACCCCGCCGCCAAGGCATATCCCCGATGCCGCCAGAACCGATGAACGCAAAAAACTTCTTCGGGTAATCTTGTCGTTTGCCATCATTGCTCACGATCTCCAATAATCAACTTTCCAAGGTCTCACAGACAGATTCGCTCCATACATACAGCCGATATAGTACCCGACACCTCCTGATAATACAATTACTGCATTGGTTTTATCCCGGATTTACCAAACGGTTCGTGATAAATAAACTGGATTTTGATAGTATAGAGCTTATAGAGACCATTCAAGACAGTTTCGACCATCTGATACGGGAGAACCTAATGAGTGAAGCACGCAAGGATGCTCTGAAGCTCGAATTTCACGGTACAAAGGCAACCAGCGATGCAGGTTTGCTTGCCTGTCAGGAGCTTGATGAGGCATGTTGCAGGAGGTAAAGCCATAGAACGTAAAGCTGCCTCGGAAAAGAAAGTTCTTGACCGTTTAAGGTGAATGTGGCAAGATTATTGATGTCGTAGGGAGAAAATTATGTTTGTTAAGTATGTAAATGGGAAATGTCAGATAAATATGAAATCAGAACTATCTTATTTTAAGGAAACCGGCTTTTTCCAGGAAAAAGATGAGGCAATGACTCACTTAAGAGATGCTGATGAGATTTTAACGGCAGAGGACGTGGATTACTGCCTGATGTTTGGAACCTTGCTTGGATTACTTAGGCACGGAGATTTCATACCTTGGGATGACGATTTGGACATTATCATTTTTGATATAAACAGATTTGAAAAACAGTGCGTAGAACAATTTGAAGAGCGAGGATACCAGGTTCTACAGGATGTTCGCAGGATAAGTCCTTTTCAAATCACCCCGTTCCTGAAGATCAATACACGATGTGGATATCGCATCTATGCGGAGAACGGAAAGGGGATACCAGGTGTTGCCTGGAAATTTCCCTGGTTGGGAATATGGGAACCGGTTGTTAAGAAAAAGGCGATGACGCTCCCGCCGGAAAAATATGTCTATAATGTCGAAGACTTTTTCCCCTTACAGAGAAAGCCCTTTCAGGATTTTTCCGTGATGATCCCTCAAAATCCCACAAAGATACTTAATGACTATTTTGGCACAGATGACTGGATGGAATATTGTATTCCTTCGGCCCTTGATCACAGGTTTTACCGACCTACGGGATTCCCAGCCATTAAAAAGCCTGTAAAAGAGGTATTGGCATATTTGGACGCATGATTGCGGTTTATAATGAGCGGTATAATTAGTCGAATCCAGGCTTAATAATAAAAGCGACTAATCAGATACGGAATATATATAAAACGAAAATAAGGAGAACACAATGAGATGAAAAAGACTACTCAATTGAAAAACATGCTTTGCAATACTGATCTGGAATTTCTAATGGAAGCTCATAATGGTTTATCCGCACGAATTGTTGAACAAGCAGGATTCAAATGTATATGGGCAAGCGGACTTGCGCTAAGCGCTTCACTTGGCGTCCGGGACAGTAATGAAGCGAGCTGGACCCAGGTACTTGATATAATCGAGTTTATGAGCGATAGCACTTCTATCCCGATTCTACAGGACGGCGATACAGGTTATGGCAACTTCAACAACCTGCGGCGTCTCGTTCGAAAGCTTGAACAAAGAGATATTGCCGGAGTCTGCATCGAAGATAAGCTGTTTCCGAAAACCAATAGTTTTCTTAGTGAGCATCAGCCGCTTGCTGATATTGATGAGTTTTGCGGCAAAATAAAAGCAGGGAAAGATACCCAACTGGACGATGACTTCTGTATTGTTGCCCGAGTCGAAGCATTTATCGCCGGATGGGGGGTGGATGAAGTGCTGAAACGCGCAATCGCTTACCATGAGGCAGGAGCAGATGCTGTGTTAATACATAGTAAAATTACAGCTTTTGATGAAATCGCATCATTTATGAGAGAATGGGATGATCGTGGGCCGGTTGTCATTGTACCGACGAAATACTATCAAACTCCAACATCGATATTCAGAGAGTACAACATAAGTTTGGTTATTTGGGCTAATCAACTCATGAGATCTGCAATAACTGCGATGAAGAGAACTGCCATGCAAATATGTGAGACGCAGTCTCTTATTGATGTGGAAGAACGCATCGCCACTCTGAGCGAAGTTTTTAGATTACAGAACGCAGATGAATTGTTACAGGCAGAAAAAAGGTACCTCCCCGCAGTTGAAAGGAGTAAAGTATGATCACTGCCGGGGAGTTTTTAAGCTCGTGCTTAGATAGAGGCTTTAGCTTTTTTACAGGAACTCCCTGTTCGTATCTTAAACCGATTATTAACTATGTAATAGATAATGATGGATTTAGTTTTGTCAATGCCACAAACGAAGGAGATGCCGTTGCATTGGCTTGCGGCGCAGTTTTGGCCGGCAAGAGAAGTGTTGTCATGTTCCAGAATTCCGGACTTGGCAACGCGGCAAACCCCTTAACATCTCTAAATTATCCATTCAGGATTCCGCTGTTACTTATAGTTACCCTTCGCGGTGAGCCTTTTGGCCCCAAAGATGAGCCGCAGCATGAACTCATGGGGAAAATCACCACCTCTTTGCTGGAGACCCTGCGAATTGGGTGGTCTTATTTTCCCGCTGGCTCAGCCGACGCGATTGAGTCGGTGTTGGAACGGGCAGACGCCTTCATGGCAGACAAGAGTCTCCCTTATGCATTGGTCATGCGGAAAGGGGATGTTGAATCGTATGATCTGAAAACAGATAGTGCAAAGAGTCCCCTTCCTGCTCCCATACAGTATGAAGGGGCGTCTCGCTCCCTGTGCAAAGAAAGGCCAACGCGTCACGAATCGCTGCAGGTGATTCAGGCCGTTTCCGCTAAAGGAACGGCCGTCATCGCTACCACCGGTTTTACCGGACGTGAGTTGTATGCGCTCCAGGACCGGGACAATCAACTGTATATGGTCGGTTCCATGGGGTGTGCGATTTCCATTGGTACCGGTATCGCGTTTCACAAACCCGAATTGAAGGTCATTGTGATCGATGGAGATGGAGCGCTGCTCATGAGAGCAGGCGCCCTGGCAATGACGTCTCAGTGTGCGCCACGCAACCTAATTCATGTTCTCCTGGACAATGAGGTTCACGAATCAACCGGAGGACAGCAGACACTCTCCGGCCATGTCTCATTTCCGATGATCGCCAAGGGTTTGGGATTCACCCAGGTATTCTCGACGGACGGTCTTGATGATTTTAAGAATTGTCTGACTCAGTCAATGACAAAGCAGGGACCTGTCTTTATACATCTTAAAACACGCCCGGGAGTGCCTGATGATCTAGGCAGACCCTCGGTGGCGCCAGTCCAGGTCAAAGAACGATTTATGGCGTATCTCGACTCTTTTCAATCAAAGGAAGTTTATGTATAATGTCCAGCAAGCGGTCATACTGGGGGCAGGACTTGGATCTCGACTCAAAGGGGCACTTACTGCTCGGCCCAAAGGGTTTTTGCAATTAGGGGGCAGGCCCATCGTCGAGGAGTCGATCGCCAAACTTATTCGGACCGGAATAAATGACATCGTAATCGTGACGGGCTATTGTTTTGAATTTTACGATCGACTCGCAGAAAAATATCCCTTTGTCCGTACGATACGGAATCCGGATTTTGCCACGAGCGGCAGTATGCTGTCACTCTGCATGGCCGCTCCGTGTGTGCAGGGTGATTTCCTGCTTTTAGAGTCAGACCTGATCTATGAGTACCAAGCACTACAGGCGCTCCAGAGTTCGCCCAGAGAGAATTGCATCTTACTCTCCGGCAGAACCGGAGCCTGTGACGAAGTGTACGTGGGGGTCAGTGACAACCGGGTCGTTAACATGTCAAAATGCCGTGACGACATTAAATGGTTGGGAGGCGAGCTGGTCGGCATTTCTAAAATCACAGGGGACTTATACCGGCAGATGACGGGGCTTGCTGCGGAAAAATGCAAGCAGAACAGCCAATATCATTACGAAGATTGCTTGACCGACCTAAGTAGCAGTACGGCCATTTATTACCACTGCATAGAAAACCTGGCCTGGACAGAGATAGACCATGAACAACACCTGAGTAAAGCACGAAAAGATATCTACCCACTCATTCAACAAAGAGACTCTGAAACAGTCGTATCAAAGCAGGTTGAAAGACATGTTCTGCTCAACCCGGGCCCTGCCAACACCACGGACACGGTTAAATATGCGATGGTCGTCGACGACATTTGTCCGCGTGAAAAAGAGTTTGGCGATCTGGTTGAAGGGGTCCGTCAGGACCTGGTGCGAATTGTTCATGGTGCGGATGCGTATGAAGCCGTGCTGTTTGCGTCCTCGGGAACCGGTGCGGTGGAAGCCTGTTTGAGTTCGGTTGTCCCTCATGATAAATCCGTACTCATCATCAATAACGGGGCCTATGGTAAACGGATGCAGCAGATATGTGATGGGTACGGCATCAGTCACATCGATTATGATATTGACTGGGGTGAACCGGTCGCGTGTGACACACTCGAACGATTACTTACCCAGCACCGACAGGATATTTCCCATCTGGCAGTGGTTCATCACGAGACAACGGTGGGCATCCTCAATGAACTAAGCACGCTCTCTCATCTTGCCGAGAGATTTGGCGTTGAAATCATTGTGGATGCCATGTCATCCTATGCCGGCATCTCGATTGATCTTAAGGACTCCGGTATCCATTATCTGGTTGCCTCGGCCAATAAATGTATCCAGGGAATGGCAGGGCTCAGCTTTGTTATCTGTAAAAAAGAGTCTCTTGAAAAGACAAAGGAAATCAAGCCGCGGAATTTTTATTTTAATCTCTATCAGAACTACGCTTATTTTTCCCACAAGCATGAAATGCAGTTTACACCGCCGGTCCAGATTTTTTATGCACTCAGACAGGCCATCAATGAGTACTTTATAGAAACGGAACAGGGGCGGGCCAAACGGTATGCCACACTGTATGATGTTCTTGCCAAGGGCCTGCAGGCGCTTGGTTTCCGCTTTTTGGTTGAAACCCAATATCGTGCGAAGTTACTCACCGCCATCATCGAGCCCAAAGGCACTCATTACGCTTTCTCTGAGATGCACGATTATCTTTACCAACGTGGTTTTACCATCTATCCGGGCAAGGGTGCTACTCAGAACACATTTCGCATTGCCAATATAGGGGCCCTGGCCAAGCAGGACATTACAAACTTTCTCGTTCATCTCGAAGCGTATTTGATTAAAAATGATATCAAACTCAGACATCAACAAACCGAACCTGTTATTAACCACCATCAACTTTAGGGGCGAAACCATCGTTGAGAAACCCGTGTAAAACATCAGAGTTGAATGATACCGGCGATTCCAGGCAGGAAACGAAATATCCGAAACTCGCCAAAAAATCCAGTGACGGCACCTACAGTTATCTGGTTCAACGCCGTGTCTCGGCGCATGTAACTCGCTTCTGTGTGCGAAGAGGGATTTCCGCCGGTTCAGCAACTTGCATTGATCTTGTTCTTGCTCTCTTTGCCTCTCTATTCTTGTACCTGGGATATTCTATCGTCGGAGTGATTTTTATTCAGGTCTTCGGTATCTGGTCCTGTGTGGACGGGGAGATCGCGCGTCTCACTAAAAGCACAAGCCGGCTTGGTGATTTTTATGACACCATGGTCGACAGGATCGCCGAATTTCTTATTGTGGGCGCACTGATGCTTTCTATGTATAGAGTGTCACCTGATGTCTCATGGGGCACTATTTTCTTTGCTTATATAGGTTTGGTATTTCTTATTACCGCATCATCGGAAAAGTATCGTTCTGTATTCCATGAAAATTATCCTAAAAAAAGAGTTGAGCCGTTTTTCTCCTGGCTTTGCGCCGGTAGTGACACCCGGCTGCTTTTTCTTTCTCTCGGTATTTTCGCCTACGCCATAAGCGGTTATGCTGCAATTGTTCAATGGCTGATGATTATTCAGTCCGTTTTACTTGGTCTTAATTTCCTGTTCCGGTTATGGAAAATACCAAAACTTATACAAATGAATGAACCGATGTCTGAGTAAATCCGATTATGCCTCATAATCAAGCCTATCGCTCATTACAGGAATTTCTTGACCGATTGCAGGAGAACTGTCTGCTGCTTGTACGGCATGGTGAGAGCGACTGGAATGCCATGGACCTTATTCAGGGCCAACAGGACCGCCCGCTCAGCCCAGTAGGATTCAAGCAAAGGAAGAACCTCTTCTTTCTGTTGCAGTCGGTTACCCTGACCCGGATATTTACCAGTACGCTGCAACGGTCTATTCAGACCGCACTAGCCATAAGTGAGGAAAAGAAAATACCTCTGGAGAGAATGCCGGCGCTTAGTGAGGCAAAACTGGGTATTTTCGAAGGCGAAAGCAAGGTCTCTTTTTCTGATGATTTTTCAAGAAAGATGTATCAGGCATTTTTAGATGATGAAATAAACGTGATACTTCCCGGCGGCGGAGAGAATCTCAAAATGGTTGATATGCGGATTGCGCAGCCGGTTACCATATTTCTAGAAGCAGTCGAGAGTTCAGGCCACACGCTGGTTGTCGGACACCGCAATGTTAATAAAATGATTATTAGAAACCTTCTGGGCCTTTCCTTTGAGCAAGGATACCGGGTTGAACATGAGAATAATCTCCTCTATGTTTATGCACCGAAAATTCAGCAAATCTTTTCTATTGAAATCAGCAGCCCTGGTGCGCTTATCAGAATTGAACCGGGGTACAAAGAAATCGATTGATACAGAATGAGACCGGCATAGACTATTAGTCCGTTTCGGAAATGACAGACCCTGAGGGGGGAGGGCTACTGAGAATTCTGCATCCTGGAATGTGATGTTTATCGGAACTGTGCTCAAGGCCCCAGCCACATAAGATCAACTTGTGAGTTTATAGAAGATTGTTACAAAAGGTATTTCATTTCTTTCGAGCCTTTCCACCCAAAAGGCATTTTTAGAGATTATTAATGCAATATTCTGTAACATAATCGCTCCCGGCGCAATTATATCTGCGACAATGGTTGGTGCTATGGCAAAACTTGTTGAACGTATAGAAGATAACGATTTGGTCCTTAAGGCCAAAACACAGGCTGAGGCGCTCGGACAGCTATACGAATTGTATTACGAGCGAATCTTCCGCTTCTGCGTTTACAGGCTCTTTAACAAGGAAATAGCCGAGGATGTAACTTCGGCGGTCTTTCTTCAGGTAGCCCGCGGGATACGCGATTTTGCAGGCCGAAGCGAGCAGGATTTTCGCAACTGGCTCTACGCCATAGCAGCCAACCAGGCGAACGCCTATATCAGAAGAACATCCCGGCGTAAAAAGCTGCTCGCAGAAGCGGCTGGCTCGATGATACCGGCAACCGCCGGCAGCGCCGATAAGTCGTTCGAGCCGGACTGGCCGAGGCTTTACGCCGCCATCCTCAAGCTAAAGCCGCAGCACCAGACCATTGTCACACTAAGGTTCTTTGAAAACTTCTCATACGAACAGATAGCACAGATTCTCAACGTCAAAGAGGCAACTCTTCGCGTAACGTTGCATAGAATTATTAACCAGTTACGAAACCAGTTACAGACCGTTTTCGACGGAGAAATATAATGTTCAAAGACGAAGCCGATTTTGAAAAAGTCGTTGGTCGGCTGAATATCGATACCGAGCCGAACCCAGCACATCGTGAAAAGCTGCGCCGCCGGATGCTCTCTGTCTTCAAGAAGGCCGAGCAGGAACCCAAAACCCGGACAATCGTCTTGCGAACATTAAGGAGAATAATCATGAAGAGCACATTCACAAAAATAGCCACAGCGGCGGCGATTATTTTTGCCGTTTGCATCGGCATACATTACCTGGGCGGCTCGGGCACAAGTGTTGCATGGTCCGAGGTGGTCGAGCAAATTAGTAACTATACCAGATACAAATGCCGACAACGAGTCGTCCGGGAACGAGGCCCTGAATACCCGACAATGCAGGTGTATCATCTGAACCTTTCACTAAGACGTCAGGAAGCTGAAAACGGAGATATACATATTATTGATATGCAGGGAGTCGATGCAATAACTGTAGAACTTAAACCGGCCCAGATGAAGGCGATAGTTACAACGCTTATCGGGGCTGGTCCCAGAAAAGATCCACATATAATTGAAATGATCAAGCGATATGAGCAGAAATCTACTGAAAGACTCGGCACAAAAAAGGTTAACGGCAAGGTCCTGCAGGGATTCCGACATTCGCCGAATGAGCACAATGAATTTACGGCATGGGTCGATCCTGAGACAAAGCTTCCGGTTGAGGTTGAGATTAAACACCTTAACAGAGGGCAAACCATTTTTATGGATGAATTTGAATTTGATTTTGAGCTGGATGCGTCAGCTTTTAGTACAAAGGTTCCTGATGGATATGAGATAGAGAACCTTACCCTGGATTATAGACCGGTTGAGCCAAAGGAAATCACCGCTGATGATATTCGCACCGGGCTTAACCATACTGCATACACAGTTGAAAAACTGCCGTGGATAGAGAAGATCATTATTATACAGACTATTGATCCTCTTGGCACAAAAGCTATCCAGTATATAATCGGGATACAGAGCAATGATGGAAACGTGCTTATAATAGTTCAGGGAAATTATTATGACATTAAGAGAATGGTATGGATTCCCAAACAGCAGCTTGTTCTTGAGAGTTCCAGCGGAGTAAAATTTTATACACATCCAAACGGCTCTATATATGCAAAATATTTTCTGGAGAGCTTCGCCAAGGCAAATCCCGAATTCTTCAATATTGAAAACCTTAGCGAGGAAAGATTTACCAGGATGATAGTCATGCCGAACGAAACGGTTATGGGCTTTTCAGCCAATAAAAAAATGAGCGACGAAAAATTACAGGAGTTTGTCGAGTCCTTAAAAGAAATTAAAGAGAATTGATCTTTTATATCGGCAGACTTCACAGAAACTGCATAAATCATGCCAATTAGTGATCTAAGCAGATAAGCCGGGCTGATTTTGTCCGGCTTTTTTTATAAATTTCACAACAAAATCCGCCAGAAAAAACATTTTGTCTATATCAAAATATGTCCGACTATCGTCATATATAATAGCGACAATCGATTGTTCTAATACTATGCAAGTGAGTTTCATACGCCTTGAAAAGAAACAAGGCATAATCGCTATCATTACGTAAGGGAACAATCATGAAAAGCCAAATTACAAAAATCACTGTTACATTCTTAGCAGTGATATTAGTCATAGCTATTGGGATAAGTAACAAAGGAAAATCCAAACTGTCGCCGCTGAAGATAAAACTGCCCCGGGCAATGTTCGTCGGCACAGAAAAGCCTATACGGGTCAGCAACCTCAAGAAATTCAGCACAAAAGATCGACCGCCGTTCCTGGCACCCCCCGGAACCACGAACGTCGCTCTCGGCAAACCTGTTACCAGCAGCGACCAAGAACCTATAATCGGCGAGATTGAGATGATCACCGATGGAGATAAAGAAGCCGCCGACGGTAGTTACGTGGAATTAGGCACATTTATACAGCACGTCACCATTGACCTTGAGGCAATGTATGAGATTTACGCCGTCGCGGTTTGGCACTATCATCAAAATCCCCAGGTATATTTTGACGTTGTCGTTCAGGTTGCTGACGACAGTGATTTTATCACAAATGTCAGGACGTTGTTCAACAACGACACCAATAATACGGCTGGGCTTGGTGTCGGTACTGATAAGCACTACGTTGAAACGAACAAGGGCGAGCTTATCGATGCCAAAGGCACAAAGGCGCGCTATGTGCGACTATACAGCAACGGTAATAACAACACTGATCTGAACCACTACATCGAGGTCGAAGTTTACGGCAGGCCTGTAAAATGAAATGGCACGGTATAACAATCTCTGTCGTCGCGGCGGCGACTATCGCGGTCATACTTATCGTGCATACTGAGTGGACCGCCATCGATCATGCTGCGAGCGCTAAATTAGTCCCGATCGACATCAAGCTACCCAAACCAATGTTCACAACATGCCCTCGCTACATAGACGTGCCAAACCTGGAACAACAGTTCGGCAAATCCCGCCCCCCTTTTATGGCACCTGTAGGAACAAAAAACGTCGCGCTGGGAAAACCGACTTTCAGTACCGACAATGAACCAACCATCGGCAGCGCTGAAAAGGTTACTGACGGCAGAAAAGAAGAACGAGACAATCATTTATTTGAACTCCAACCCGGACTGCAAAGTATAACCGTTGACCTCTGTGATAGTTATCATATATATGCAGTTTTGTTATGGCACAATACAAGGTATATGCGAGTTTACTACGACGTTATTGTGCAGCTCGCTGACGACCGTGATTTTGTCACAAATGTCAAAACTTTATTCAACAACGATATCGATAACTCGGCCGGATTTGGCATTGGTGAGGACATGCATTATGTTGAAACCCATGAAGGCAAACTTATAGACGCCAAGGGCATCAAGGCTCGTTATGTCCGCCTTTATAGCAATGGAAATAGTATCAATAATTTTAATCACTATATTGAAGTCGAAGTTTACGGCAAACCTGTGAAATAGCAAAACGCCGCTTTTAGTCGTTCTAAGCAAAGTGAAGAATCTCACTAAAACGCTGACAAGATCCTTCGGCTTTACCTCAGGATGACACTAACGTGTCATTTTACACTTTGATATGTCATTTTGATTATTACTTTACTCTACGAGTGCCTTCTCACGGAGATTTTTTCGTATTTCACTTTATATGTAACAATTATTATGGTATAATATACAGTTAACATGGGATTTGGAATTTAGATTGAAGAATTGAGAATGGAAAATGGAGAATTATAGAAAAAAAAGCAAAAATGAGAGTAAATCCGGAGTATTTCCGTGGTTAATTTGAAAAAACAAAGCCAATTTCCAAAGTGGCAGAATGAGCGTATATATCTATATGGAAGGAGTTTATGAAGAAAATGCAGCGGTTTGGACTCGAAAAAACAAAGCCAATTCAAAGCCAATTTCAGACGAGACGACGTATTTGGTGCGGAAGGATTGAGATTGCCACAGTCGCTACGCTCCTTCGCAATGACATTAGTGGCCTATTTGAAAAAACAAAGCCAATTTTCAAAAACCGAAATGAGCACAAATATTTGCAAAATAAGGAATTACGTGAATGTTGCCATATTCAGGCCGCAGAAAAACAAAGCCAAACAAAGCCAATTTTCTTATTTTCCTGTCGCAAAACCAAGCGAACGTGCACTATATAGCGAGAACAGTAATTCTTTGAGAATATGAGGTGCTAAGATGTCTGAGAATGATAAATTTTATGTTGAGCGATGTTTGGATGGCCATCCGGACGATTTTCGCTACCTTGTGCGACGCTATCAGGGGGTCTTGTTAGCCAACCTGGCCGGCAAGTTGGGCGACAGAGACCGTGCTGAAGAAGCCGCACAGGAGGCACTCATAAGGGCCTATTTCAATATGGGCAAACTAAGAAAGCCGGATTCGTTCTTTTCCTGGCTGCTCGGAATCGCCGACAATGTGGCGAAAGAGCACCAAAGAAAAGAACAAATCCAACGCCAGCGCAAAATCGTCCGCTCATTCGCAGAGGAATCTTCCGGCACCGAACTCTCACAGGACTACGCTCTCGAATCGGCAATCGCCGAACTGCCCGAGGTGTTCAGGAAAGTCATACTGCTGCGATACTACGGCGGGCACTCCTGCAACCAGATCGCAGAGCAGCTCGATAAGCCGCTGGGCACAGTAACAAAAATGTTATCACGGGCCTATGCCATGCTGCGCGAATCGCTGCAGCAGCAAAAGCAAGCAGAAGTTTATGAGGTG
>SDBT01015162.1_pt1 | contig 12258 bp, 14 predicted proteins | sample 2277101 | NCBI WGS metagenome assembly SDBT01 (sample SAMN10404973, study PRJNA504765) | marine sediment metagenome | isolation source: marine sediment core GS10_PC15, 103 cmbsf | place: Arctic Ocean: Southern Knipovich Ridge | collected 2010
TAATTAATTGTCTTTATAAGTAAATCTCTATTTCCACAATCTACATCAATAAACATATTATATAAATTATTCATAGCATTTTCAATTATATAGTCAAAATTAGTATTCCCTAATTGTTTTTCTCGTAATGCTTCTATCAAAGCAGATAACATATCTGCATACCTTACTATACAACCTTCTGTAGAAAAAGTAGCTTTAGCAACCATATGATGTCCACTATATTTATCAACAAGATTATCAGGAAAAATTACTTGTATAATAATATCACTTAACAATCCTTTAGCATGTTTCATAACATCTTTTGTCTCTTCTTCAAGTGGTATATCACCAGTCATAGATTCTTCTACATCATGTAATATAGCTCTAGTAAGTAATTCTCCACGCATTATATTAACAAGATCATCATTCGGTGATCCATCGTAAAAACCAATTGAATCAAATATAATCATACTTAACATAGCTGTAAGCCAAGAATGATCTGCTACACTTAATGCATTTATTGTATGTTTATTCTGAAATCGTTTTACATTTAATATCCATTGCCAACGACCGTTTAGTAAACTCTCAGATAATTCACTCATATTAACACCTACTATCTCCACAAGTTAGACACCGTACACAACCTTCTTGCCTTACCATATCTGTAGAACCACAACCTGGAGCAGGACATACCTCCGATATAATTTCCATTCCATCACCAGTATTTATAAATTCTTTGCTCATTTCTTCAGCACTAAGATAAGTAATTGATACTCCACTAGCTCGTACCTTTTCTCTATCTAATAATCTTCTAGTATATTCATCTCGTTCTTTCTCAGGTATTTCATGCGCTAGTGCAAAAGCTATACCATCAACTGGTGAAGCAATTAATACACCATCATCCCAAATTGAATGGCAAGAAATATCTTTTAATTGTTCTACTATCTCTTTCAATGGAACACCATGACGTAAAGCTAATGTAGCTGTCCTGGTTATTCCACTCATATAAGCAGAAACACAACCACCATCTTTACCTACATTAGTAAATACTTCATAAACTTTTCCATCCCAATATTGTATACCAACATACATATTTCCATGTGCTGTTTTTATTTTGTAATTTCTACCTTCTACTACTTTTGGTCTAGCTACCTTTTTCTTTATATCTGGATTATGTTTTTCTCCAAATGTAAAATCAACTACTGTTGTATCCATTTCTTGATCTTCTTCCACCACACCTGAAAGTGTTTCATCAAGATGCTCCACAGCTTCTCTTCCTTCATCTATTCTTTTTGCTTCTAATACATCATGTATCATTTCCTCTGCACTTACAACTTCTTTATCTTCACCCATATTTAAGACTTGTTCTTTACGACTATTATTTCTATATACTGTGAATGATTTACACTTCATTTGCCATCCACGAATAAATGCTTCACGTATATTTTCTTCCGTAGAATTTTCAGGCATATTAATTGTCTTAGATATAGAATTATCTATATTATCTTGAAATTTTGCTTGCATATCTATATGTGCATTAGGACTTATTTCGCTTGCAGTAATGAATACTGCTTTAAAATCACTAGTTAATTCTTTATCATAATCTGAAGGAAGCCCTGCTAATGAACCATAATTTTTTACATGTTGTACTATGAAAACATAACTATCATCATCTAAATCAAGTTCTTTTAATGCGTTAAGAAAATGTTCATTCACATATTTATAATCACCAGTTCTAACTGTCTTAGTATATGATAAAGCAAAATTAGGTTCAATACCAGATGATGTATCATATAACATACTTATTGAACCTGTTGGTGCTACTGTTGTTAATGCTGCATTTCTTTTAATTTCGCCAAATCCTTTGCCAGTTTTATCTTGATTAGAAAAAGTGCCTTTTTCTTTACCAAGTTTTATAGAAGTAAGAATAGCAGATTGATTTATTGTTTCCATTACATGTTCAGCTATTTGTAAAGCTGATTCTGAATCATACGGTATCTCTAACTGATATAACATATCAGCAAAACCCATTGGTCCTAAGCCAATTCTCCTATTTGCTAATGCCATATCTTGTACTTCTTTTATAGGTATATCAAATGTATCTATTACGTTATCCAACATTCTAGTTGCTATAGCTGTTACACAACTTAATTCTTCATAATCTATTGTATAATCTTCTCTAACAAACTTAGCTAAATTAATACTTCCCAAATTACAATTATCATATGCATGTAAGTATTGTTCACCACAAGGATTACTACAATCTAAATCACCTAATCCTGGTAATGGATTAGTTCGATTAATTTCATCAATAAATGCTACTCCTGGTTCACCATTTTTCCATGCCGATTGTACTATTTCATTGAACAATTCTTTAACAGTAATATCTACTTCTTCTATTTCTTGTATAACTCCTACTCTATCTCTAGTAATACGACGTGGATTTACTGCTATATCATCCCATAAACACAACCAATTATCATCAGGAGATGTTTGTAACATATCCATAAAATTATCCGTAATCAATACAGATATATTGAAATTTGCTATATTCCCTTCTACCTGTTTACAATGTATAAAATCTAATATGTCAGGGTGATCAATATGCATCATAGCCATATTAGCACCATGACGACCTTGCTGTTGTATCCTAGCAAATGAATCATTATAAGTTTGTAAAAAACTTACTGGTCCAGATGCCTTACCACGTGAACGCTTAGTATCATAATTAGCTGGACGAAGTTTACTAAAATTAAATCCTATCCCACTACCTGCTTGTTGAAGTAATGATGCATCTTTTAAAGTTTGAAATATACTTTCCATAGTATCTTCAATAGGTAATACAATGCAATTGGGTACTACAATTCCACCTATACCTGTATTTGTTAATGTCCTACCTGCAGGAACAAATTTACCACTTGCCATTACATCATAAAATTCTTTTGTAAATTTTTCAATTTCTACATTTTTACTAGCAATAGAAGAATTTGTGCGTAGATATTTTCCTTCGGTTTCTGCCAATCCTTTAGCTACACGTGTAAACATTTCTGCAGGTTTTTCGCCTTCAAGAAGGTAACGACCTTCCATCATCTGTATTGCATTATCACTAAATTTGTGTACTATTTCAACCATGCTAACACCTCATCAAAATTCCATTGCCACGAATGACTCATATATTCACTAGCTAATGAATCTTTATCATCCAATACTTTCTTCCAAGATTTAGAATAATGATAAAAATACCTTAATGTCATTAATCTAAACAAATGAGAATCAACTTCATTTAAAACCCTAAGACATTGTTTTTTGTTATCTTTCAACCAATATGCTAATAACACTAATAATCCATCAGACCAAAAAGGTGATGCTTGAAATATTCTACGTATATCTCCTATAAAACGTGTTAATATACTATCTGCAAATCCATCCTTAACTTCATACTTTGATTTCTCTTGCATAAGTCTTACATTAAAATAATCTATCTCTCCTATTTTAGGAATCGACATATCAAATTTAATCCCTAGTTCATTATTAAATCCAATTCCTTCTAATTCCCCATAGTGTTTATCGTATACATGTAAACTATTACTAAGCCATGCAGAGCTACCTACACCCACTTCTAGACGTTCTGCAAGTGCCTGTGTAATATAACCGAACTGTATAAAGTTATAAGGCACTCCCCAGATGAAATCGTGGCTTCTCACAGTTTGTGTAAGATTTAATAATCCATTTCGTATCAAAAACATAGAAGAAATATTACACGCTCTATCTTTTGTATCTTTTTCTGAACGATCTTTTACAGGATCACGATACACTATAACTGCATGTCTTGAAGCATGATCATCTTTAAGAAAATTGATTACTTCTTCAAATTGATCTATAGGTGGATCTTTAAATTCATCTACAGCATCAATATCATAAAAATTACTACGCATACGATGTCCATAAGCGGCATTAAAAAGACCATCATTTGCATATTCACCCATCTGTTTATTATAATCAGCAATCCATAAAGTATTATCTCCCAACATTATCCACAATATTTCTGCTAATGCAAAAGGAAAATTAATTACACGACCTTTTACTGTAAGCATATACTGAGAAAAGTTATCAATAGTATAAAAGAATGGATGCATCTCCTTAGTCTCACCATTACGAGATGGCTGTATCTGTGCAAATTGATCAAACAATGTAGACATATTTACATATGCATCTTCCACGCCACTATATTTACCTATCATATAATTAGTCATGCTACCCCCATAATATCTAATAACGACTGTGCAACTATAGTATCTTCGCAATGTTTCTTTACATATGCGTATGCCCTCTTTCTTATTTTAGCTTGTGCTTTTTCATCTTGCAAAAATTCTTCAATAGATTCTACTATATTAAGTTTATCCACTGGAAATACTACACCTTGCTTATACAATAGAGAATGGTTACTTTCCTCCACATATGAAGGTACTCCCATTATAGTACCAAACATCATAGCTTCTATCATTACACATGTAACTTGTGCTTCAAATTTCTTTGCATATGCACCAGATAAATCAATAGTCATTTTAGATGATGCATATGCCCGAGCTACATCATCAGGTTCTAATAATCCATAATAATTTGTTGTTGAATCTTTATTATGAGTTTTTTCTATAAATCTATCATAGTTAATAGCTTTTTCCCATTGTGATGTTTTTCTTATATTATAATATTCTATTCCACTATTAAATAATACTGTATTCAATTTTGCTGGCTTATTAGCCAATGCTTCTATAAATTGGTATATACCTTTCCATTTCTTCCACTGTGGTAACCAAGATACATCTATCTTACGACTCTTATAATGAATAACCTCATTGAAATCCATCGGATAATGTATGAATTGCGAAGGATGAGGCAATCTATCCATAGCATCAAATTTAGCATTGTAATTATTGTATAAACATACGGCCCTATCATCATCTATTATATCTGTAATCCAAGGATATAATCTATCCCACAAATTATCTGTAAATAATATCGCTACTGGTATTTTTGCTTTATAAGGTATTTCATATATTCTTTGCCATCTAGTATCATCGCCAGCACCAGATTTCGTAGGATGGGGACATGGATGTACAATTAATACTAAATCAGATTCTGTTACACATTTACGATAATCTTTAAGTTGTTCAAAATTAGTCCAACCAAGATTTTCAGACATAGGTCTATACCACTTAGTCATCAAAGTGTAATGTTCTTGACTCAACCGTAAATGCCCATTTTTATTACCATGAAATGTCCTTACTTCATGCCCTAGTTTTGTAAGGCCAGATTGGAATCCTCCAATTACTCTGTTAATACCACCCATTTCGAGTAGCTCCCACGTCACGATAGTTATTTTCATACTATTACTTTCTCTTCTACTTCAGATACTATTTTTCTTCCATTACATACCAAACAATTACGAGCATGTCCCATATTTCCATTACCATAAATCCACCATTTAGCAGGGCAGCGTTTATAACTTTTAGGTATTCTCATAATTATACACTCACTGGATTAAACTTAGGTCGTGGCCTTCCTATCTTATGTGTTTGATTATAATATTTACGCCACTCACATAAACTATGTTCAATATTTCTTAAAGATAAATATTCACCTTTATATGCTATATCCAAAAAAGGTAAATCTAATACTTTAAATGCTCTTGCTTGATTATGTTGCAAAAATCGCATCTTATCTATAAGTTCTTTTTTACCCTTAACTTGTGGAAATAATAATTGTATTCCAGGTGTACAACCAGGACCAGGATTAGCCCATTGATTAACATTAAATTTAGTTTCTGTTAAGTAAGCCAAATCTGTCGCCACTTCATAAGATATGAATGGTCCAAAGCCATACATCTTAACTAATTCATCATACATTTTTTCTATATTATTTACTGTTCTAGCTATACGTGTTAATTTAGGAATATTACCATGCAATTTATCTAATATCATACGATAGTTTTCTTGTCTAGTTGCTTTTAAGTTCGACTGTAAAGTAATATGTGCCGCAGTCCATACTTTTATCCCATCATTTATTAATCCTTGCAATTTCTCAAAATAAATATCTCTTACACTTATAGTTGAATAACCACGCCAACTAGTAAAACCCATGATTTCAAATGTTTCTACTTTGTTAAGTAATCTATACATGCATAATTCCCATAGCATGTTATTCCATAATTCACGAATACCAGCTTTATTAGAAGATCTATATTTAGAAATATTTCCACTAAAGAAATTTAATATATGATCAAAACACCATATAGTACCTCTATCTAATTCTCTATATACATTAGTATACTTAGTAGTCTTAAATATTTCATTAGTCGTCCACTGGTCTCTAGGAAGCTTTTTTATAAACCTATTGTGGTAAACTAACTGTCGGTCGTAAATAAAAGAATAAAATGCTTTTAAATTTTTACCAATATATAATTTATCACTATTTTCATATTGCGTCTTATATTTCATTTTAATATTCCCAATCATTAATCATAGAAGAATTTTCATCCTTTAATCTTAAATAAGTATATTTTCTTATAACTACAATTTTAATACCATATTTTTTCCTAGTCATTATACGTTTCTTCTTGGCTTCTTCTGTATCATAAGCCTTAATTTCATAATATATATTATCTAAAACAAAATAAAAATCTGGGGTATAAGTAGTTCTACTTATCACAAAACATTTAGGTTCATAAAAATAATCTTTATTAATAATATAACCTTGCGCTTGCCATATTCTAGAAATATTAGCTTCCCAAGTAGAACGAACAAAATGACCTAAATCTTCTCTATAACCTCCCTTACCTCTACCAGCTCTAGAACTAATTGTTCCTCCATCAATAAAATATTGTTTCATACCTTTACTTATATTTTTTCGTGCTATTTCAGAAAGTTTTAATCCTATATGTCCATTTTTACCTTTTACAGATATACGCTCTATTTTTTCTACTCGTTCTTTTTCTAAATCATTAATCCAACCTTTTCCTCTATAATGTCTATAAGTTGCTTTACGTAAATTTCGTTTATGTTCATCCGTAAACGTTCTTCCTTTTAACGCCTTACTTATTCTTTTTCGATGTTTAGGTGTTTGTGTATATACCACTATATTCAACTTCTATAGAAGCTCTTCAGATGCTTAGGAACATATTCTTCGCTAGTCGATTCGTATGTAGTTTTATAACGCAACTTAATACTCCCAATTAGGAATTAAATAACTATATTTCTTTCTTGGGCTGTTACTACAATAATACTACCTACTAGTAAAGCAAGCACTACAATGAAAGCATACATACTTTTTCGATTAAAAAATTTTCCAACCATTTTCATACACCTTTCTATTTTCCTTACTACTGCTATTTCTTAATACCCTTAATGTTTTATACTTCATTATTTTCTTTCTTACTATCTATACCTTGATACCCATGTCCTGTATCACTTACTACATCCTGTTGTGGACTATATCGTGGATCATTTTCATCATACTTTATATTATCTACTTCTCTATTAACTGCTAGTCTATATTCCTCTAATTCACATAATGCTGCTAGATCCATATAATTATGATAATCTACAGCATTATCACCACGAACTTCTGTAGTTGGTAATTCACCTAACCTTTTCTTATTAGCATCACGTACTAATTTCAGTATACCCAATACCATAGATACTTCCGATGCCTTTATATTAATTCCAAGAGTTTTAGCTATAGTAGAAACATCATGAAAATTAGATAAACCATTATCTTCATCTTGTTCCGAATAATCTGTATTTCTTTTAGTAAGTAATTTCATTCTTGCAGAATTAATAGTTTCTGCATAACCAACTATTTGTTCTTGTTTCATTATATCTTCTTTCTTTAAACTTTATGTTTCTTTAATAACTCAGCTGCCATACGTATAGAATCTTGCGCTTCCTGGTCCTGTACATCATATCCTGTAGGAAACTCAGCTATTTTCTCTTGAATCTCTTTATACTCGATCCCTTCTTCAGGTGTTAATTTTTCAAATTTAGGATAATGTTGTTTCTGTAATAATTCAAACTCTCTAGTAAATAATGCCTCAATATCATCTGGATACCACTGAACTTGAAGTTTAAAAATAGCGTCTACAATAGGGCCGGTGGAATCTTCATCGTCTAAAGCACCGTGAAGCTGATCTCTCAGGGCTAATTTATCACCTGTAAGTTCACCTCCTAAAGATTCATTCAGTATTATTATCTCCTTCTCTGTCAGAACTAGCACGTAACGACCTTCATTCCGTAGACCCCATGCAAGCCAAGCTGCCTGATCTATGGCCTTATTGTGAGTTCGTACTCTATTATGTTCCCACAATAATTTTTCTTTAAGTTCATCCACGTTCTTCTACCCAATCTGATACTATTTCTTTAGGTAACATATCCTTTGGTTCCCATTTTCCATAACCATCCTGACTATATTTACCTGTATATAATCTATTTATATTTCCAGTTACTTCTTCAAAATATGCTTGTGCAACTCTAGCACCAACTGGAATAGCTAATGTACCATCAGTATTATTCTGCAATTCTAATGTCCATTTATTTACGAATCCTACATCTCCAAAACCAGCACTACCACATACATCTATTCCTAAACGTGCTAATGTACTACGTGTAGAAACTTGCATTACATATTTATTTATAGTACCTATTATCTCTTGTGTATGACATAAGATTCTTTCAAATGGTCTAAAAAGTATTTCACCAGTAATACTAGATACATATTCTGGTTCAGCAAACATATCACTCAATTCAAAATTGTTTAATGAAAAAGTCTTACGTTGCTGTTTACCATATGTCTTATAACGGATTATCCATGGACCAATTGTTAAATCATAACCATTAGGTTGTATCTGTTCTTCTTTAAAAGGAATGATAGTTATATTACCATCATTAAATACATCATCTTGAATACCTTGTCCACTTAACATTATCATACCCCCATTCTTTCATTTACAAAAAAGAGCTCAGTATCCCTACTCTACCGAGCTCATAATCACGTTCACCTAGGAGGATCTTCCAGACGCAGTTGACGAGACTGCTGTGCGACCAAGTAGGGTGATCTACACACTAATTAAGACTCACTACTGCGCGATTACAACTTCCACATGTTTCTGCTACATGCTGCGCAAAGTGACCGCCCGCCCTCATCAATCTACCTGACAATTCAGGATCATTTAATACATCTCTATAATGTGATGCTACATATGTAATATGATTCATAACATCATACATATTATTAGCACCTTGCTGTACTATTCTACTAAGGATACGTGCTTGCACATCTGCAGGTATCTGCAAATCTAGAAACACACCTTCCATAAATTCCGCTATTTCCACGTCAATAGTTTTATTCTTCAATTCCCTAATAGATTTAAATAAATTTTCACCAACTGATCTAGCTCTTTTTATATTAGTATTAAGCCAACTAGGAATAGGTGTATCTATAACTTTCGGTGCAGAAAATACAGTTTCTCCACTGATCATACCATTAAGACATACCAATCTTCCAAGATAGCCTTCAATACTAGTTTTACTATTACCATACGGATTATTCCGAATAAAAACACCAGAACGGAATATATCACCCTTAGTTATTTTAAGTTTATCATCCTCCTGTACAGCATTGATACGTAATGTTCCATCACTACCTATATCTACTTTATCAATTACTAATGGTTCTAGATTAGTTTTAAGTGCATCTAATACTTGTTCATTCCTAACAAGTGATGCATTAATATCTGCAAATGCAACAACTTGCTTACCTTTAATAAGAGCTTTACGCGATAGCCCTTTGTGTTGAATCATATAATCTATGTTGTGAGCAAGCAAATCAGGATATGTTTCCAATTTCCTTACCATTGCAACAGGTAATTCAAGAGATTTAACAACATTTTTCATAGCAAGGGGATTAATTATATATTCTTTACCTTTATTTGTAAGAATAAATCTTTCACCCACATTACTAATATTCACACCTTTGTCTGTAAAATTAATCATTTTAGAACGTTGATAATCGTTAGCTGCTGCAATTTCTTCCACTTCTGCAATTGGTATGGATGTAAATTTCTTAGTATCAGTAACCATTACTTTTTCTTTCCTTTCTTTACAGCAGCATCATACTTTTCTTGACTAATGAATACGTTTACTTTTGTCTTACAAGACTTATGTATGCCACGTATCATTAATCTACCATTAGAAGTTTTTACAAGCTGTCCATCAGTTACAATTACAGATTCTTTATCTTTCATACAATGCGCTTCTAATCGTACTCCTTTAGGAATATCCTCAATAAACTCTGGTTCAACCTTAACTTTTTCCTTATTTTTCTTAGGTTTTGTAGCTACTGCACCATTACTACTTTTATTACTCTTATTCCTAACAAATGTTCTAACCATTACTTTTTACTCCTCTTCTTAGCTTTAGGCTTCCTAACTCGTTTCGATGGCAATTCCTCTTCGTCTTCATCATCTTCTTCTTCATCCTCGTCGTCGTCCTCTAGTTCATCTTCTTCATCATCACTATCTTCTTCGTCTTCGTCGTCAATATCATCTATATCTTCATATTCATCTTCGTCCTCATCATCTTGATCTTCGTCTAAACTAGCTTTACCAAGCCAACCTAAATCATTTAAACCCCTTTTCAATCTATCATCAATTATCTTCTCAACATCTGGTAACTCCATTTCTCTAATATTTCTTTTAACTTTATCATCCAACCTATCAAAATCGTAATTAGTTATATCTGTTTTGTCATCCCTAGTAAAAATCCATTTACTACCTAGAAAACTATTAGCTTTTATACGTTTAAATGTTTCTAATAAATTAGTAACAGCACCTCCTGGAGCACGCCAATATTTTACAACCTTTTGATCATATATATAAAAAGGTATCATCGCATATGGTTTAGCTTCATTACCATCAATACGTTTTTCTACCAAACAATTTTTAGGTCCTACACAAGGAACATATTTAAATCCAGATTTACGTTGTATATTATGTTCCTCAAACGTAGCCCATTGTTCAGGAGTTTGTAATATAGCAATAGTAAATTCTTCATTCTTTTTAGGGAATAACATAGGTCCACCCGTACTAGCAAATTCCTTCTCCATTTGCTTGATAGAACCACCAGTACGAATAGCTACTTTCATACCTTTTGGTAATGAACCATTGCTACTAGACTTACTGAGCGTTTTCTTAGCCATTTATTCCTCCCACAATTTTTAGCATTGGCGATAGTATAACACGCTGGCCCCGTATACGCAAACGCCCCGAATTAGGCTAATGTACACGGCGTTACACCTATAATTTGATTTTTATTCGTCATATCACCAGGATCTTGTGCATCGTAATTTACGCGAAAAACCTCCATCTTATGTTCAAGCCTTCTTATTAATTCATTTATCCCCTTTTCTCCTGCTTCATCATGATCTAACATCAACATAACACTACTAAAATTATCTACTATCATTTGTACTTGTATCATACTAATACTAGTACCCATAAGTGCAATAGCATTCATATCACTTATCTGGTTCAATTTAATACAATCAATATTACCTTCTACTATCGTAATAAACTTTTGTTCATGATTTATTTCATTCCAACCATACAATAACTCAGATTTAGGTAAACCTGTAGTATGCAAGTATTTGGGATTCTGATTAGCGAATATACTTCTTCTTGTCAATCCTACACATATTCCTTCTCCATCCCGAATAGGTATTACTAATCTATTAGTATAATCATCAAAACCTAAACCATATTTCTTTACAGAACGAACATTAACACCTCTTTCTTTATACCATAATTTATCTGCATTAAAATTCATATAATGTTTATAAAGATATTTTTGTCTTACTACGTCTGCAAAAAACTTATCAATATAATCTAATTCATAATCTACATCAATAACATCTAATATAAATAATTCATTAGCTTCTTTTCTACTTATGCCACGTATATCCGATATCATCTTGGTAAGTGAACCTTTATTATCACATACCCAACAATGATATACTTTCTTCTTAAAATTAATCTGTAAATTACCTTTTATATCTCCACAAAATATACAGTCACAAAGATATTCTTCACCTTGCGTTTTAAATTCTGATATACCTAATGTATGAAGTAATGCTTCTTCATTCATTGCGTATCGTAAATATTTCAGGATCATTACTGACTCGTCTTACTGTATTATTATGTCCACAACCTGGACATGGTTTTAGTGTCAC
>SDBT01015163.1_pt1 | contig 12257 bp, 15 predicted proteins | sample 2277101 | NCBI WGS metagenome assembly SDBT01 (sample SAMN10404973, study PRJNA504765) | marine sediment metagenome | isolation source: marine sediment core GS10_PC15, 103 cmbsf | place: Arctic Ocean: Southern Knipovich Ridge | collected 2010
ACCTCATGCTTTGCGTCCATCATCACGTCCACGATGGTCGTAAAATACTCGTGCCTGGTGAGGGCGCGCGTGGCCTTGTCCACTTGCAGTATGAGCTTGTCGCGCCCGCGCCCCTCTTTCAGGCTCAGCACGAGCAGAGAGACGGTTGCGATAAGCAGTACAGACTCAAGTACCAGTAACCCAAGTTCCACGTTATGCATCACACTATCTTACCGGAATCGGCCCTTCTGGTCAAAAGGGGTCAAAAGGAGTATGAGGGCGGCCACTTGGAGGAGCGGATCGTCCACTTGCCCGCGCCCTCTTTTTTGAGCGTGAGGTTAAGAACGGCGGGAGTTTCTGCGCCTCCAAGGATGTAGCGCGGGGCAGCTTCCGTGCCTCCGCCCATGCCTCCGCCCATGCCTCCGGAGGTTACGCGCAGGTCCATCACCGCGGTTGCCGTGTCATCGTCGCGCACCTCAATGTGCAGGTCGCTGTAGCTGACCTTTATATTGTTCAGGCGCTCGAACTTGCGCTGCAGGAGGCGTTTTATGAGCAGGTAACTGAGGCCCTTCTCGTCCGAGTAGTTAAAGGAGATGCCCTTCATCACGGCCTCCATGTCCTCTGCTCCAAAGGCCTGCGCTTCAAGCATCACCAGCTTTCTTATGCGAGCCTCGTCCGTGGGCCAGAGGTGATACACGGCCACCGGGGCCACGATGAGGAGAAATATGGCAACTCCCCGTTTCCAGTTCTTCATGGCTAGATTATAGCTGAAAACTGGGCCTGTTTCATGAAAAACAGGCTTCTAGCAGATTTTGCTACTTAAAGACCCATAAATAACGTCAAATATTCGACTAGTTATAGGGAAATATCAATTAAGATCAAAGGCTTGACATTAGATGCACTGTGAGGTAATATAAGATCAAGGCCGTGATCTTAGTGAGATGATGAGGTTTTAGCTATGAAGGCTGTAACAGACAAAGAGATAAGGCGGAAGATAGAGCTTGAGAATCCATGGTGGACAGAGCAGGATGGTATTGACGGATACATAAGTGAATGGAAGCATCGCGCCTACCTTGATAGCTTCTATAAACTCGTAAAAGAGCGCGAGGTTAAGAGGGCCGTTGTGCTCATGGGGCCGCGCCGAGTGGGCAAGACCGTAATGATTCATCATGCAATACAACGTCTCCTGGACGAGGGTGTGGAGCCAAAGCGTATTTGCTATATCTCGATTGATGCTCCTGTGTATATTGGCATCGGGCTTGAGCAGCTTTTGCTTCTTTATAAGGAGGCCTCCAGTCTTGATAGCCTTGAAGGGTGCTATGTCTTCTTCGACGAGATTCAGTATCTCAAACTATGGGAAGTTCATTTAAAGAAGCTGGTTGACGATTACAGGGACGTAAAGTTTATTGCCTCCGGCTCAGCCGCAGCCGCGCTCAGGATGAAAAGTCAGGAGTCAGGCGCAGGCAGGTTTACGAACTATATGCTCCCGCCTTTGTCATTCTACGAGTTCCTTCATTTAAGAGATATTGACAGATCTACGTTAAGCATTGATGCCCTCAACAAAGAATTCATTGACTATATTAACTTCGGTGGATTTCCGGAGGCTATTTTTTCTGAGGCAATTCGGGGTGACATGAACAGGTATATAAGAAGCGACATCATTGACAAGGTTCTTCTAAGAGACTTGCCAAGCCTGTATGGCATTCATGACGTGCAGGAGCTAAACAGGCTTTTTAGTATGTTGGCCTACAACACTGGTAACGAGGTCTCCCTTGATGCGCTTTCGCAAGGCTCAGGTGTTGCAAAAAATACTATTAAGAAATACCTTGGCTATCTTGAGGCCGCATTCTTGATTACCGTCCTCCATCGAGTTGACCAGTCAGGCAAGAGATTCAAAAGGGCCAATTTCTTTAAAGTGTATCTGACAAACCCATCAATGCGAAGCGCACTGTTTGAACCAGTTACTAATGATTCTCCTGAGATAGGACATCTGGTTGAGACAGCTTTTATTGCTCAGTTCACACATTCATCTATGTATATGAAAAACCTGTATTACAGTCGCTGGAATAAAGGCGAGGTTGATCTAGTCCTACTTGAAAACGAAAAGATAGTTTTATGTATTGAGGTAAAATGGTCAAATAAATATTTTGAAAACCCACGGAAGCTTAAGAGCCTTTTATCTTTATCTCAAAAAAACAATGATGCTCTTGTTGCTGCTACAACACTCAGTAAAACTAGAATTACTGAGTGTAATGATATTCAAATCACTTTTGTTCCAACAAGCGCTCATTCATATACAATAGGTAAAAGTATTTTGGATGAGATTTCATTTCATAAAATGTTAACAGGAAAGTAATATCATGCCGGATGCCGAGACAACAAGGATGCTCGGGGACTACATGGAAAACGGTTTTCTTGAGAACATCGTGGACATGTTCAAGCACGACCCCTCGCTCTGGGGCGCGGTGCCGGAGATGATCACTGACGAGCGTAGCCGCGTGAGGATTGGGACAATTGCTATTGCCGAGGAATATTCAACCTTACATAAAGACGAGATAGCAAAGGCGGTTCTAAATATTGCACATGGCCTTAAGCACAAGGAGCCAACCATTAGGGGAGACGTTGTTTATCTGTTATCAATAATTGGGCAGTCAGTTGCGCTTGAGTCTTTGAAGCAAGCGGCTAAAGCAGAAGAGCATCCTCAGATAAAAACTGCGATGGAAGAGACGATAGAGGAATTAAGCCAGCCCTGAAGTGCTTATTACTAATTCCCGCAATACTTACCCGGTCTTCTGAAGCGTTGCCTTCGCAAAGGCTGCCATGCCTTCGACAGAGAGTTTCAAGTTTATATAATTGTGCAAAACCGAAGCTATCAGAAAGTAATTCCCAATGTGTTGCATATCCAGTATTACCGGAGTAAAATGAGGTCAAGATATGCGGATGAGGCAAGTAATCACCCAATCACAGGAGAATAATTATGGCGCAAGATGACAAGTCAAAACAAAAACCCATGATAATCCCTACACCCAACGGACCATTTTACTACTTCACCGATCTTAAGCCAAAGGTGGTGGACGGCCTTACTAACTCAGAGGGAGAGCGATTCAGCAACCTCAGCGGCGCTGCACTTTGCCGCTGCGGCGCATCTGACAACAAGCCCTTCTGTGTTGGCAAGCATTCAGGCATAGGCTTTAGTGACAGAAAGGAGACTGACGGGCATCTGGACAAGCGAGACAACTACGAGGGCAAGGAGGTCACCATACATGACAACCGTGGCATATGCTCTCATGTGGGCTATTGCTCGGACAACCTTCCCCTGGTCTTCAGGCTTGGTGTGGAGCCGTGGATAAACCCGGACGGAGCGTCCATGAAGGAGATAATAGAGACCGTCAAAAAATGCCCTTCGGGGGCATTGAGTTATTCGATAAATGGCGAGGAGCATCGTGACCAGGAGCGCGAGCCGATGGTCACAGTCTTAAAGGACGGTCCGTATGCGGTTACAGGCGGCATACAGGTGCCGGGGCATGAAGGACGCGCTGAGGAAGTGTCTGAGGAGCATCGAACACTGTGCAGGTGCGGAAGCTCAAAGAATAAGCCACATTGTGATGGTACTCACTGGTCAATCGGATTCAATGGTGATTAGACGGACTTCGGGGCTGAGGCAAGGCATCTTTGGCAGAACGAGCCATTCAGGGTATAGTGATACACCTGAACATTTTGTTCTACCAAATATACCTCACCTCAACCCCGAATTCCTTTGTCAGGCGCGTGAACGATCCTTTTAAAGAAATATTAAAATAAATAAAACCCAAGACTGCCCATGCTACAGGCAGGCTTGGGTGTTATCTCATTATTATTTCTTGACTTAAGGTGCCTGGGTACATCCTAAGCCAGGAAACAAGGGGTAAGTTGCTATCGAAATGGTAAAATGTCCTATGAATATTTGGGATATTTTTTCTAAGATAGTAAAGCCTCTATTAGAGGTTTATATGTTGTTTACTAAAAAACGCAAACAAAAAGCCTTTGACAAAAAATATGATATAGCCTTAACTAAGACAATACGATATATGGAAAAGCGAAAAAAAGAGACAAATACTGAATTAGCTATAACTCCTACAATCATCATGCAAAAAGGTTTAACTGACGATATGGAAATAGCTAAAGCCATTATAGAGAATTTAGATACTGAAGGGAAAATACGCTATGACCCTAAACAGAATCAACATTTCTATAGCTGTATTGATTATATATGATACTGAGTAACTCGGATAAGCATATTTAATGTGAGGGAATAAAATTCCCCTTTTAAAAGGAAATCTTTTAGAGTTTATCGAGCGTTGCTACTGCAAATGCCGCGATGCCCTCGCCGCGGCCTGTAAACCCCATTCCCTCGTTGGTCTTGGCCTTAACGTTCACACCCCTGATGCCGGCAGAATGCAGGCTGTCACATATCTGCACAATATATGGCGCGAGCTTCGGCTCCTCGCAGACCACGGTTGCGTCCACCCAGCTTATCTCATATCCCCCGGCCACGGCCTTCTGCACTATCTCTCTAAGCAGGCTCATGCTGTCCGCGTCCTTGTAAACGGGGTCGGTGTCAGGGAAGTGCCTGCCTATGTCCCCAAGCCCGAGCGCCCCGATTATGGCGTCTATCACAGCGTGTGCCAGGACGTCAGCGTCCGAGTGGCCCATTAGCCCCCTCTCAAACGGTATCTCCACGCCCCCGAGGATGAGCTTTCGCCCTTCCACGAGCCTGTGCGAATCGTATCCGAATCCGGTCCTCAATTGCCTCTCCTTTTAAGAAACATCTCGGCTATCTCAATGTCCTCCGGGGTCGTTATCTTTATGTTCTCGTAGGAGCCCATAACCACTTTTACAGTCCCACCGGCCCATTCTACTACGGATGCATCGTCAGTGGCCTGATATCCTTGCTGTTTAGCGGCCTCGTATGATTTTAGCAGAGTATCATAATGAAAGGCTTGCGGGGTCTGCACAAGCATCAGGCAATCCCGGTTAAGAGTGTTTGCCACCTCCCCCCTGCCGTCGGTTTCTATGACCGTGTCCTTTGGCGGTACCGCGGCAATGACACCGTGCGAGTCTTTAAGGGCTGCGATGCATCTTGAGACGATATCTTCAGTGATGAGTGGCCTGGCCCCGTCGTGCACGAGCACAATGGTCTTTTCATCAATACGTCCCTTTAGCCAGTTCAGCGCGTTTCTAACCGAGTCCTGTCTCTCCGCGCCGCCTTCGATGGGCGCTTGCACCTTTGGCAAGCCATCTGTCATGGCAAGGATAGTCTCTCTGTCTTCTTCTTTGATAACCGGGTAAATAGCGGCAACGTCCTTACACCCTGAGAGTGCTTCGAGGGTCCATAGCAAGAGAGGTTTCCCGAGCAGCCCGATAATAGCTTTGTTCTCCCCAAGACGCCTTCCGGCCCCTGCGGCGGGAAGGATGACCAGCGCGCCCTTGTCCGGCATCTTATTCCCTGATGGCGCGTTCGGCCTCGCGTTCGGCCTGCTCTTTTGTCTTGGTGAATATCATGCGGCCCGCAGTGGTCTGGAGCACGCTGGTGACAGTGACGTTTATGTTCTTGCCTATCATCTTCTTGCCGTCGTCCACAACGACCATTGTGCCGTCTTCGAGGTAGGCCACTCCCTGGTTCTGCTCCTTGCCCTCCTTGATGATAAAGACCTTCAGGGGCTCGCCAGGGAGCACTACGGGCTTTATGGCGTTTGCCAGCTCGTTGACGTTAAGCACCTGAACGCCCTGAAGCTCCGCCACCTTATTCAGGTTGAAGTCGTTGGTGAGCACCTTTGCGCCCATGCGCTTGCCAAGGGCCACGAGCTTGGCGTCCACTTCCTTGATCTTGGGGAAGTCGTCCTCCACTATCCTCACGTTTATCTCGGGCATCTTCTGCATGCGGTTGAGGATGTCCAGGCCCCTTCGGCCGCGAGCGCGCTTAAGGGAGTCGGGGCTGTCGGCGATATGCTGGAGTTCCTGCAGTATGAACTGGGGTATTACGAACACGCCGTCGATGAACCCGGTCTCGCAGACGTCCGCGATCCGGCCGTCAATTATGACGCTGGTGTCCACAAGCTTCAGGTACTCCTCCTCGTCATGGCCCGAGATGCTCCTGGCCACTCCGGTGACGCTGAACGAGGAGCCCTTGCTGATGCCAACGAGCAGCCCCCCGTATCCCAGGAAGGAGCCGAGCAGGAAAAACGCGGCAGCGGTCCACTCACCCGTAAACTCCCTGATGGGCATGAGCATCAGCCACGCTGTAAATATACCTGCGGCAAGGCCGAGCATGCCCCCCACCAAAGTGCTTATGGTTACGTTCCTGACGAGCCTTTCCATGGTCACCACCAGAACACCGAGGCCCAGGCCCGCCAGCACGCCGGCCGTGCCCATTTCCATGCCAAGGCCGATGAGGTAGCCTGATATAAGGAATACTATGACTATTAATGCGCGTAATAAGAGCATGTGCACCTCCGTATGTTATAAAGGCATTTTATATATTCTATCACGATGCGAGCAAAGTGATGTATAACTTCTTGCCCTGGCGGCTTATGTACATGAGCACTGACCCTTCCGAGGACAGCGCTCTTGCGGCCCTCTGGAAGTCCTCCAGGCCCTCCGTGTGCCTTCCTTCTATCTCGTGTATCACGTCGCCGCGCTTGAGCCCGGCTTCTGCCGCCGGCGAGCCGTCGAGCACCCCCGCGACCACCACGCCCGTGGTGGCCTTGGGAAGGTTGAGTTGCCTGGCAGTGTCCTCGGTGAGCGCTATGACGCTGAGGCCGGAGAAGGCGTCCCCTGAGCGTTCCGGCATGCGCTCGATGCGTGAGGTCTCCTGTTCGGTGGGCAGTTCCGCCACATTTACCGTGATCTCCGTGCGCCTTCCCGAGCGCATGATCGTTATCCCGGCCTCCACGCCGGGCTTGCTCCTTGCCACCAGGTTTCTGAGTTCGGCGGGGCTCTGCACCTCAGAGCCGCCAAAGGAAATGATGATGTCGCCGTGCATTAGCCCGGCGCTCTCGGCTGGGCTTCCCTTTACGGTCTCGCTCACGAGAGCGCCCTTGAGGGAGCTGTGGGCGAATGCCTTCATGAGGGCCGGCGTGAGTTCCTGTATGCTCACACCCAGCCAACCCCGCACCACCCTGCCGTTTGTTAAGAGCTGTTCCATGACGAGCCGGACCATGTTGCTTGGCACGGCAAAGCCTATGCCCTGGTACCCGCCGCTTCTTGAGAATATGGCGGTATTGATGCCAACAAGCTCTCCCCGCGTGTTCACGAGCGGTCCGCCCGAGTTGCCGGGGTTGATGGCGGCGTCGGTCTGTATGAAGTCCTCGTAGTCGGCAATGCCCACGTTTGCGCGCCCCACGGCGCTGATTATGCCCATGGTGACCGTGTGGCTAAGGCCGAAGGGGTTGCCCACCGCGAGCACGAAATCACCCACCATCAGGCGGTCCGAATCCCCCCAGCGGATGTAGGGAAGGTCCTCGGCGGTGATGCGCACCACCGCCAGGTCGGTCTTCGTGTCCACGCCTATGACCTCAGCCTTGAAGGAGCGCTTGTCCTGGAGCGTGACCTTTATCTTCTGGGCGTCTGATACGACATGGTTGTTGGTGACGATGTAGCCCTCCGGAGACACAATGACGCCGGAGCCGGTGCTTTTTTCCGTGTAATGCTTTTTCAGGCCGAAGTCATAGAGGGGGCTGAAGAAGTCCTCGAAAAAATCGTAAAAGGGGTCGTCCTTTGAGGGCCTTCCCTGGGGCCTGAGCTTCACGGCCGAGATGTTCACCACTGTCGGTGAGACCGTGTTTGCCACCGTTGGGAACACGCCCTCGGGGGCCACCTTTGGCCTTGGGCCCTCCAGCGCCGGATAGGGCTGCAGGTTCACCGGCAGGGCTCTGCTCTGGGTGAAAAGGGAATAAGCCCCGGCCCCCAGCCCCGCGCCAAGGAAGATCAGTATTATGCCTGTTACAAGCCTTCTGGTCATATGAATGCCAACCCCCGATAAACTTAATTATAATGCTTTACATTACGTATTGTAAATAAACTTCTCGTTATTATGGCGCTCTTTAGTGGCTCTGGGCGGCCCTGCTACCCCAAGGCCGACTCTGAGGTATACTTACTTCTTAGCCATGGGCAAGCGTAAATTTATCTTAAACATGCTCCTGATCGCCGGGGTCGCGCTGGCTTTATACGCCAACACGCTTCGGCATACTCTGAATATGGGCCTCACGCAGATGCACCTGAGCAATGCCCTGAGGCTGGACCCATATCACCGGGAGGCGTCCGGCCTGCTGTCAAGGATTAGAGCCGGGCGTTAAAAGGCATATTCTCCTGATTTTTTAATGTTTTTATGGTGCATGTTATTATAGTTTCCAATGAGTTACACAACCGGGATAAAGCGTCTGGTCGAGAAGTTCGGAGAGCATAAGGATTCCTATAAGAGCGGAAAATATAACGACCACAACAAAAACCTAATCCAACGCCAGATAGATTACACGGACAGCGAGATAGACAAGCTAGTTTATGAACTTTATGGGCTAACAGAAGACGAAATAAAAATAGTGGAGGGGGAGATAAATGGGACGACTAATTAAAATATCCGAGATTGAAGAATTTTCTGATATAAGTACCGTTCCTGATGCTGCAATAACTGATGAAATCCTACAGAATGTTAGAAAATTAAATGAAATAACTGAGATTGAGTCTTTCATTCGTAAAATTATTCATGACCCCAATGAAACTCCACATGGTCCTACTGAAATTGCCGATATTTTATCAAGCCATATTCATATAAAATGTCAAAAGAAACATGTTGCCTTTGTTTTAAAAGGAAAAAGCTTTAAAAATGTTAAAAGTATAGATGTTGCTCACCAATTATTTAAATTACGCTCTATCCCTAGTTTAGACATGATGGTTTTAGGTGCGACTGGTAATATCCAAGATGATATACAAAACGATTTTGTACGAACTGCACTTGACGCTCAATGCGACTATCTTATTATTGACGCTCAAGATTTTGCTCGTTTGTTTATAGTATATGGCAATATCTGTCCAATAGACGGTACCCCTTTTAATGATGTTAACACTTGCCATAATGGTCATATAAAAGAAGATGGTTTGTCTTTGGAAATGGAGGTTAGGGAACAAGTTAAAACGTTTACTGTAAAACAAAGAGATGTGAGTACTGGAGGAGCAAAGAGATATGACGCAAGAATAATTATTGACAAACACTACACAAAAGATGTTATCAAAAATATAATTAAGGATATTACAAGTAAATTACGACAAAGCAACTACCATCGTAACGAATTACTCGAAGAGAAATGGGGCAAATCTTCTGCTCATGTGGTATGGCTTTTTATTGCATATGATATAGATGATATTCGCAATGTTAATTGGGTTTGCCGAACTAGCTGGATAGACCCTAATTTGAACCCTGACTACAGACCTGTAGATTTAAATGGAAATGATAGAATTGATGATATAGATATACATTGGAATGATGATTATAAAGTGTTCAAATCTGTTATTGAGGAATATCAAGGCACAAAAGAGGATACATTAAAAGCCATAAATTCAATTAAACAAGAAATGTTACAAAAAGTAAATCTTGGAATTAAATTGTTTCATGGATATGAAGATAATTCAATTTCTAATAAAGTCTTTATTAGAAAAATGGAGAAGTTAGAGCCAATAGTCCAAAAATTATACATGAAAGCTAATAATATTCCTTTGCCACCTGATGACTGTAAAGACTACGATCAGGCATGTCAAAATCTATTTGCAATAATTGATAACATATTTCTTGCTTTTTCAGAACGCGGGAAAAAAACTTGGGAAAAAAGTACTAGGGATATAATGATAAAACAAAACATCAAATATTATTATGAGAATCTTGAAACATTAAGATTTGAAGAAAAGAAACTGCATTAAGATTAATTGAGGCGTTTCTATTTAATGCGCCAGAGGGCAGAGGTTGACGTAAAAGCTCTGGGTTCCGGGTCTGCGCCCGGAATTACGGAAAGGCTGTGACGCAATACGAGAAAAATGATATGCTATATAATGTGAAAACCATGAAGACATTAGACGAGATAAGAGAGATACTTAAAGACAATAAGGACGCCCTGAAGGAGCAGTTTGGGGTCAGCCAGCTAGGCTTGTTCGGCTCTTTCGTGCGGGGTGAGCAGAACCCAGAGAGCGATCTTGATATACTCGTGGATTTCGATGAACCTGTTGGCCTGTTTAAGTTCATGGACCTCAACGACCAGCTCGAAAAACTTACCGGCATGAAGGTTGACCTTGTGACAAGGGGAGCGCTAAAACCTTATATTGGCAAGCGTATACTAAGTGAGGTCTCGTACCTGTGACAGACCGTGATTATAGAGACTACATCAATGATATTCTGGAATCAATTAACGATATTGAGTCGTTTATCAAAGGTTGGACCTTTGAAGATTTTATTGGCGACAAGAAAACATTTAACGCGGTTGTCCGAAGCATAGAGATAATCGGCGAGGCTTCCACAAATCTATCGCAAGATATTTGCGACAAGGCCCCTGATATTCCATGGACAAAAATGAAAGGCATGAGAAACAGGCTGGCACATGAGTACTTTGGTATTGACGGCCACACACTATGGAAGACGGCCAGTGAGGACATCCCCGCATTAAAAGCAGAAGTAGAGAACCTTTTGAGAATAATAGAATCCTGACTCTGGCCTAATATATTTAATGGGGACGTTTCTATTTAATGCGGCAGAGGACAAGGCTGACGTAAATGGGTCGTGGCGACCAGGCATTCTGGGTTCCGGGTCTGCGCCCGGAATGACGGCAAGGGCGTCGTGGCGACTCTGCACTAATAGAGGATGTGCTGACTCTACGCATAAGGACGTTCCGACTTTTCTTAGAGGGAGAGTCTTTTTGTCTTTTTTTAAATAGGAGACGGATTACAGGCTATGTGCCTGACTAACTAAAAGTAATTTGACAGGGGTTTACGTGCAGACATATACTACATGAGGTCGCCCAGAGGGCGACCTCATGTAGTGGCCATCAAAAACAACCACCCCCCGGCTTCCCTAATTTGAGTCTGCCCACAATGAACATAATGAACGCCCGCAAAGAGCGAAAAACGGCGCAGTTACTGGGTCTGCGGCGTTTTGAGCGCAAAACACTGAACACCTTAAAAAGAAAAGGCGGCGGGGCTAGCGTTGATCCGCCAAAGGGCGTGACAGACCCAGAGGTATATGCCCCATCATATAAACAGTTATAGAGTTTCAATATCTGGCCGATTGGTATATAATCATTAATGCGCGCCGCGGTGATCATACCGGCCCGTCTTGATTCAGTCCGGTTCCCGGGCAAGGTCCTCGCACCTCTTCATGGCCGTCCCCTTATCCAGCACGTATGGGAGCGCGTATGCGGCTCGTCCGTCGCCTCCGAGATAATCGTCGCCACGGACAGCTTAAACGTGCTTGAGGCGGTGCACGCCTTTGGCGGAAGGGCTGTCATGACCGACCCCGGCCACCCAAGCGGCACTGACCGCATAGCAGAGGTGGCCCGCACCCTTGACTGTGATATAATTGTCAACGTGCAAGGCGACGAACCGCTCATCCGGGCCGAGGTCATAGACCTGGTCGCAGGGCTCTTGGAGGAGGACGAAAGGGCCTCCCTTGGCACAGCGGCCACCAGATGCACGGACCCCGCAGAGATCGCAGACCCCAACGTGGTAAAGGTCGTCCTCGATAAGGAGGGTTTTGCCATGTATTTTTCGCGCGCGCCCATCCCGTATCTGAGAGACGAGTGGCCCTCGCTTGCGGATGTGGGGGCCGGGAGGCCGGAAAAAGGGGGCACTGGTGCCCTTTTGAGGCATATCGGCATATACAGCTACAGGCGCGAGGCGCTATTAAGGCTCACGGAGCTTGAGCCCACAAGGCTGGAGCGCACTGAGAAGCTTGAGCAACTGAGGGCCCTGGAGCACGGGATGCGCATAAAGGTCGGCATTACGGACTTTGAGATCCATGGGGTGGACACCCCCGAGGACCTCGTGCGAGTAAGCGAACTGTACGATGCTCCGCAGGGCAATGAAGGGTCATGATAAGGAAATCTTTGATGATAATGGTCGCAAAATATAGTTATAGAGCCAGGGGGAGCAGAAGATGCCAAAATACATATTCGTAACCGGAGGTGTGCTCTCCTCTTGGGGCAAGGGCATAGCCGCCGCCGCAACCGGAGCGCTCCTGGAGAGCAGGGGCCATAAGGTCACCA
>SDBT01015164.1_pt1 | contig 12257 bp, 11 predicted proteins | sample 2277101 | NCBI WGS metagenome assembly SDBT01 (sample SAMN10404973, study PRJNA504765) | marine sediment metagenome | isolation source: marine sediment core GS10_PC15, 103 cmbsf | place: Arctic Ocean: Southern Knipovich Ridge | collected 2010
GTCGTAGGCTTGTTCGCGAGAGCATCGTAGGGATCTGCGGTTCGCGCAACCCATCCAGCGACCCTCCTCACAATTCGCCGCGCCGCGATGCGAGCAGGGGTAATTGGATATCCCGCGGATGTCCGCGACTATCCCGCCTTCGCCACCGAACTCTCCCTCGATCTGATCCTGAAGCTGTTTGGTGCCGGTTACGATACAAGTTCGGAGACGGGTAGCGATCGCGGCGGTTGTGTATGTAACGGTTTTACCGGAGCCTACAGGATCTTGATTCGCTTGGAAGGATTGTTTGCCGGGTGCTGAGAAAATGCTGATGTTGCGATCAGGGTCTAGGTGGGAAATGATGGATTCAATCTTTTCGAGCTGGCCGTCACGGAATTTACGGATGTGGAGAGGAAGGTTGAGGCGAGGGTGGACTAGGTTGGAGCGGCCGCGCGTGAGTGGGAGGAGAGGTTCCACGACTAGCTGCCAGTACCCGTAAAGATCGGAAGGTCACGTTCCATCCGTCCATAGATGTATTCGCCGACACACATCCCGTCTGGGATAATATCGATGTTTCGAAGCTGATAAGTCACATCTTTAGGATCGTCTCCTCGGAAGACGAGATTCGATCTGGAGAGTAATTTATCTTGAGCCAATCGCGTTGCTAACAACGCTTGACATTGGAGATGATGTTTTATTGATATTTCCATTTTTTTTATTAGCCTTTCATTGCTTTTTTTTATTAGCCTTTCATTGCTGGATTCCAACAGATCGTCCACGTAACATCTATCCTCGAAGTTCATGAGTCTCCTCTCTTATTTTTCCTCTTCCCTTTCTTCCCCTTACCCTTCTTCCCCCCACCGCCACCTCCCAACCTCTTCATCATCGGCTCCCTCGCCGCCGATAACACCCCTCCCCACTCCTCATTAAAACGTATCATGTAGGAGTCTCGTAACTGCGTATCCGGCATCCCTTGAATTGTCTCCTGGGTAAGTTGCAGCAGCCGAATTGCATCACCCTTATGTCCTCGTAGGATTGCGCTATTAACCTGATCTTTAACTTTCTCAAACATCGTCGCGAGCTTCGCATGAGAGGACTCCCGGTTGAGAATTTCAATATTGAGTTCGTTCTGAGCCCAGCACGATACTTGCGGCTCTTGGACCGCGAGATGCTTAAACCCGCGACGGCAAAAATACCGGATGATGTCGCTCTTCGTCTTGAAAGGGAATTTCTTGCTAGCGATGATCTCACTAAACATTCGATCCCATAGAGGGGGATGACGGAATATTGATTTCGTGGACTCTCCGTAATTGTCCAACGCTGGGACGCCGAATTCCGCATCCGCATCCTCGATCTCCTCGGGTTGTGGATTATAGGATGATTTCTTTTTTTTATTTCTTCGCGCAGGTTTACGTCCAGGCATCCAAGTACCTATGGTCTAATCGGTGACCAGCGCGGAATACTACGAAGGGATAAATCGGATATCTAAAAGCCGCTTTGAGCCCTCGGTTGCGTGATCTGGAAAAATTGTAGCACAGGGGTTGCCTGAGAGTCAATAGGGGATCTTAAGGGTTGTTTGACGAGGGGTCACGGTACCGTTTAGACTGGTCTCCATGAGGAGACAGCGACCGCAGCCTGACAGGGTGATCCGTGAAAACTACCTTCGGATCGAGCGCAAGATCAGGACACACTCGAACGGTGCGATCGCGCGGAGCTGCAAGATCCACACCGTATACGTGTCGCGGATATTCAGAGGGATGCAGACGCCCTCGATTCGGATAGGGTTGAGGATCGCCGCGTTCGTTGGTATCACGCTGGAAGAACTGATCTTTTTCCAAGATTGTGTAACACGAAAAAATGGCGCTGACATGGCCGAAGAGTCCACGTCAGCGCCGCGAGGAACGCTAGCAACTGGCTTTTAGATAGTGGTAGTTTAGCGTACGGAGCGGTCAGTTGTCAATCTCGACCGTCCGGCGTGGTGTCCACTAATCCATATTCTCGACGATAAGACCGGCAATAATACCGGCAACCTGTGACGCGTACATTTCATCCTTATCATCCTCACCCATCTCTTTGAAGTGAGAATAGATATCCCTCGCCGAAAACTTCTTCGCCTTCCGCTTACGTCCCGCGCCTGATCCCGGAGGACGCCCCGGCTTGCGTTTCGGTGCTGACGGTTCAGTATCACCACCACTGTCATCCCTGACCAAATCTTCTTCATCAATAACCGGCTGGGATTTCTTCGGCCGACCACGCTTCCCTTTCTTCTTCGGCTTCGGTTTCGCTGCTACCGCACTCTTTCCGCCGGATTTATTCTTCGAGCCGGGAGGACGCCCCGGCTTGCGTTTCGGTTCGGCTGCTGTTGCCTCTTCCTCTTCGTCGGGATCGTCCTCACCGTCATCATCATCGGGATCGTCGTCATCGATATCATCGTCGTCAATATCAATGTCGTCGTCGAGATCCTCTGGTTCTGCTTCTACTTTCCTGCTACGACTTTTCTTTGCCATGGTTAAACAGTCTCCTTTTATCGTACTTCGTGAATTTTTTGATGTTGGCAAGCCGCTCTCGAAACGTTCTCACCTGTGACGTTGATAACTGACTGACCGGCCCGAGCATCACCGATAGCTGCCCTTGTGGGTCCGCGATGTCCGGCTTCACATTCGACCGGAAACAATGATGGATGTAGATCTTCCAATCAGAGAAAGAGCGAAGGCCAGAGCGATACACACGCAGACCTGAACTCTCAGAACAGTTGACATGGTTGATCCGGGCAACGAGTTTTCCGTTGGAGAACAGCACGCCTCCAAACTGACCATCCAGGCGAAAAAGGAACGCCTTTGGTTTCGCCGGATCGAGAGTCAATTTCTTCATCACGGGATGTAGAATAACAGAGAGGGGAGGAGCGTGTCAATCAGGCGATGGAATATTTTTTCACGGGAGGGGTTGACATCTGCATGTAGATGTGTATAATTGAAAACATGGGACAACGTAAAGGAAGGGAAGCGAAATTCAAGAGTATCGAATATCAAGAGCTGACTGGAGATCTATCGTATGATGTTTGGCCCCAACGCCGTACTTCGATTCGCGAGCTGGTTTTACTCGCGAGAGCAGGTGGGAACCGTATCATTGTGTTCAATCGGAACGATGTCCCTATAGCCTACATAAACCCATCTGGGAGAATTCACCAACTATGTATCTCATCGCTGGCAACAAAAGCATCAGAGATTTAACCCCACGACTAAACCCACCGACACACTGAACAGGAGACTAAGATGATCATATATCGAGTAGAAATCTGGTGTGACCATAAGGATTGCACACGAATTGAACGAGACACTCACGCGTTCGACCGGCGAAAGCTATCAATTGTCAACCAAAGGTTGGCGGAACTGTCAACACAGCTCATCCGAAACCTCACCCACGAAGGCTGGACAGCAACTTCAGCAAACGAGCACTATTGTCCAGAACATGAGGTAGAATGACTAAACCCACCTCCACCCTCCTCCACATCGATTTCTCCTTCTTCTGCACGCGGTTCTCCGCCGACCCCGCCCAGTACGATCTCTTCGATTGGGACCTCGATCCCTCACCGTCGAAAACAACCTGGTACGATCGTGCCGTGCGGTTCATCGCCGCCGGGGTAGAACTGCCCTCGACGACTGGGATGTCCGGCTTCTGGAACCGATTTTCCATCTCGAAGAAGGCCACCCTGCAAATAGCCGAGAGCCGCTTGACGATAATGAATCCTCTAGTCAAGGCCGACAACTCCGTCGAGCTTTGGAATTTCGACACGATCCATTCTCTCAACGATGATAAATGGGTTGACAGGCTAACCTCCGACAATTGGGCTACGAAATTATTTGACCTCGGTGCGAACTTCCACCAAGTCTACCCCCAATGGCGGAACCCAGAAGAGGATATCAGCCCTATCCGGCATTCGGCCACCACCGACCGCGGATTCCCCGAGAAGAGTAAAATCCCACTGGTCGGATCGATCTTCCTCTCACACTCCTCGGCCGAATGTCCCCCCTGGTGCGAGGCGGACTTCCTCAACCTGATCAAGACTTGCCCAGCGGCGAAGAGAGTGGTCGTGGAGCCCGCGCCGATGCTACGAGGATGGTCGGAGAAGAGATTTGGGAAATACCAGGAAGAGAGTCAGAAGTTGAGAGTGGTGTTGGATAATGCCTGCAAGGTGAGGTCGAGTCGATGACCCCATGCAATCCAGAAGATTTCACCGTCGGACAGAAAGTCAGACTAAGTGAGCACGGCAAAAAGCAAGGATTTGGACACGGCGGCGGACGTTTCTCGTCGTGGTCCACTGGCGTTGTAACCTCCACTGATTGCAGATTGCCAGGATGTATTCGCGTTCGACCGAATGGTAGCAAGGTAACTCGCACTTTCGCGAGCTATTTTTGGGAGCCTGACGGACGATGAGTGAGACCAAGAAATTCCAAACCGACATCACCCTCCAACGACGCAATGACCCAGAGCATCGCGTGACGGTCATCCTCGACGAGAAAAGCCTAAAATCAGCGTGGGGGAAGTATTGCCACTGGAAGAAATGCCTGAAGCAAGCAGCGTATACGGCATCACGTCGCAAACGAGCACTGAATTGGCGAAGCGATGGTGTCTCCGTGACAACAATTGCGACAGCGTTGAAAATTAGTGTAGGGAGTGTCTACAGAATATTGCAAGAGGACAACTAACCATGCCGCTAATATTCGAGTTATCCCAACCAAAGTTGAGCCGACGCGGAACCTTGGAACTTTGGTCCGAGCCGAACGAGATGATAATTCGCGGCCGAGGCGGAAGATCACAACTCAAGTTTCAGTTGGATGACCAAGCCCTGGAGATTCTCAGTGAGCAATTATCCAGGATAGTCAGGAAGTCCAAAGAGGAGAGTTGAGAAAATGCCAATGACAGCTACAAAACAACAGTTACAAGCAGAAATTAAAGCTCTGCGATCTGTCGGACAGAGGATGTCGAATGTCTGTTACAATGGTATAAATAGAGGTGACGCACCCACTGCGGCACACATTTTTGGGGCCTTATCTTGAGACCCGACTGTACGCAGTGGTACACAGCAGTATGTAGTCGTGTCTAATGGTGCGCATTGACATCTGCATGTACATGATGCATACTTTCCTTAGAGGAAAGTTGGAGAACGGAGGGAGCCGGAATCGAACCGGATCGCCCGGAAGCGCTGTTTCACCGTTTTAGAGACGGCTAGTCGTACCAACGACGCACCCTCCAAAAGAGGGGACGGCATAACAAGGGTCAACTTGCTGTGCCGTCCCGAGTACAGCCTAGCTGATCCGCCCCGGAGGCGGGCGCTTAGGCCGAGTCAGGAGCAAGAACGCCCCTGAAAAGGCGAGCATGACGGCTCGCCGATTGACTTGAAATGCACACTCGAAACATCAACCTACTCAAAGCCCATATGTTAAAGGTAGCCCTTCAACCTAACTACGCAACCAGGTTCGATATGTCCGATTGGGCATATTCCATACTTGGAGTGAAAATTAGCACTGGCGAGAAGCAATTCTTCGCTGAGAGAAAATTTTGCGAGGATGAAATCCCAGACTACGTTTGCAAGACCGCCGCCTGTCTAGCCGGTCACGCAATCATTGCTAGCGGAAAGATCGTCCAGATAGATCGGGCAACAGAAATCCCCCAGATCGCCTCAAAGTGGTTGGGGTTCACATTGTATGAAGTAGACAGACTGTTCTACACGGGATGCTGGCAACCAGAGAACCTCATACGGTACGAACGCGGCAACGAGACAGAGCGAATCATCGCCGCGTTGGATCAGTTGGATTACGTCTGTGAGGCCGCCGACCCGGTGAATACGTGGAAGATCCATGACCACGATGCGATCCGGGAATTGACGCGAAGTCGGGATGGATTTGGATTTTAGTCCCCTGATCCGCTATTCCTCAACCTTAACGCTCGGCTTACAATCCACCGACCCGTCCAAGTTGATAAGGCATTCCGTCACCGACAGCCCCATCCCAGATAATATCTTCTTCTGAGTCTCTAGGACTGCCGCCTGCGCCTTCTGGTCGATCTCCCTGCGTTGGTTCGCCGCGAGTAGCTGAGAGATCGCCGCAACGCGCAGGTTGAGGGTTTTAATCTCTGCTTGGAGAGCGGCTATCACGGACAACAATACTGTCGGGTGGTCCTCGCGCGAGAGTTGAGGTTTTACGGCAGTCAGTGACTCAACCTCCTCAGCATGGAGGGGCAGATACAAAACAACAATCAAGAATACAGTGAGGACGAATTTATTCATCGCCGTCACCCCTCCGCGCCTGTCTACTTCTTGTTGGGAGCCTCACTGGGAAAGTGCAGATCCACCCTCCGATCTCGAATCCGCTTTTAGTCGTTGCGATAACGCCCCATTCGCAGTGTGAAGTGTCATGGTCCGCGGGGATTGGTTGCCCGAAAAGCAACCACATCATTAACATTATTTCCGTCACAAAGTCTCTCATGGTGTATCTCCTTACCGCTAGGATAACACACGCTACGACCTCGCCGCAATCACTGGAAAGCGCTTCGCAGTTCTGCGTTCATGTCATCTGCCGCCGTGCTTTCACTGATAGCTTTCTTGGCGGCGAGATCAGCCCACGGAAACAACAAAACCTTGATCTTCAGTGGTGGAATAATGACAGTGCCCCAGAATGCTTCGTGCCCGGCCTGCGTATCTGGGAATAGTGGATTCGGCGGTTCAGCGTTATCAAGCTGTGCATCCCGCCAATCTTTGATCGCCAGCAGCACGTCGTTCCCGCTACCGTTAGCCGGGTTCACCAGGATTGTCACGTGATCTTTGATCGTTCCGGCGTCGTTGCGGATAATGATTTCAATTGATGCCGCCGACGCGAGCGGTACACTCAACACTAAGCTGAAGCATAAACTGATAATTGTTCTCACTAGAATTTCCTCCTTTTAGTTGTTAGGTTCCAGCAGCTAATCCATGATTGTTTTCATTTACACAATCTTTTAACTCGTTAATTAAAGTTAGTGCTGTAGCTAGATCAGTTGCATCTACGGCGAGAGCAGAACACTGAAATCCAACTACTCTATCTCCTCCAACAGTCAATCCTTCAAATCCAGAAATAGTAGAAAGGGAGACATTTCTCGAAGAAGAGCTGGCAAGTAGCGAAAGGGCTCCATCGTTCGCGGAGATGCCAAGATCCATCCGAGTTGTCCCAGTATCGTTGCGGAGTTTAATTTGAGTGAAACTCGCAATCGTGGGATTTAGTTCAATTCGTTTGATATCCGTGGTAGTCCAAACTTGAAGATTCTCAACGTTAGCGTTTCTCCATGTTGCCGTCGTAGTGTTGCCAAGGTCTCGGGCGGAGTCCGAATCAGGATTCCAGGCCATGCCCACCGTTCCACTTCCCGAGATACTACCAGAAAAGTCCAGCGTAGTGGTATCAAGATCAAGAAACCAACCATCGTCAAAGGGATCTCCCACTAAACCTATATCATCAGTCGATGCCATGGGAACAAGGGATTCAATCCGAACCTGTGTAGCAGAGAACCTCACCGTATCGTCCACCAGATCATTTATATTCAGACTATCATTTGTCTGATCAAAAGTAATATTAAAGCCGTTAGTCTTATCCTTGCTGAGAAACCGAAAGTTGATAACATCGTTTACACTATCCCCAGCTATCAGGTCAAGTTGGAGAGTTATGTCTGCAACTTGCTGTTCTATCTCAACATTGCCATCGGTCAGCCGCATTGTTTCAAGGTTAGAACCAGCACGATCGGTGAAAAACGCCATGAATGAAATGTCTTGAGCAGGCCCAGGGTCGTAGTCATCAACCTTGCCAACTAGTATCTTTGCAACATTGTTATTGCCGCCAAAGCCGAAACTTACCTGTACCGCTTCGTTCAGACTGGCTGCTGCGTGGGGCTGGGAGTTTTCAAATAGCGCCAAGATTGCCGTCCCGTCAGCAGTTTTTGCGACATGAAAAACCTCGTCCGCATTTATTGTTCCATTTCCAATCCCAACGTTTCCACTTCCTTCTATTTCAAAAATAGCTGTTGCACTGGTTCCCATTCTAATAGGAGTTCCCGCAAGAGTCCCAAATAAAAGACCATTTCCAGCTTCTACAAGAATCTCAGACCAATTACCAAGAGGTCCCCCAAATCGTGATGTAACACTACCAGCTCCATGAGAACTAAAACTCATTTGAGCAGCAGAACCATGTACTCTAAACTGAGCCGCTGCTGATACACCCACAGCTTCCGTATTTTCTACCTGTGCTGCAACTGTTCCATCAATTGTATCCAAAAGGTGTAATACTTGGGTGGGGGAAGCTGTGCGAATCCCTACTCTACGATTAGAATCAATTGCTACTATATCAACACCCGCCTGGTCTTCAAATACTAACTTATCTTCAGACTGATCAAACAATATCTGATAACCAGCAGCGCCGGTAGAATTGATAAACCTAAGTAACGTATCATCATCAACCGCATCCCCCGCGATTAGGCTCACCGTGTTAAGCACATTGACGAGGGTTTGGAAGCTAGAATCCAGATTCGTTTGATCTATGACAAAAGCCGTATTCGCGTTATGGTCCTGAATCCTAAACACATCGCTGGATGTCCCCTGGTCGAACACGATTTGCCAGCCGTCGTTCTCTGACTGGTTCAACAGGCGGATACGAACGAGGTCATCCACGTCGTCACCAGCGATCATACGGAAGTCCAGCGTGGTATTAGGTGCCTGCTCAAGCTCTACGTTGCGGCGATTGGTTGTGGTCACGTCAGTACCGTCGTCTATCCAAACACCGCCTCCTCCAGTGCAGTCATCCGCACTAAAAAGGAGCTTGCCGCTCGTATCCATGGAGAGGCACTTGGTCCCACCCACCGGGAGCACTCCCCATAGCTCATAGACGATCGGAGAAGTAATCGTGGGGTCGGCTTTGAACCCTTCGTAGGCGGAGACGTCGAGATCCCAAAAGCGCAACTCTCCTACGTTGGAGGGATTGGGAAAGATGTCAACGATGTGCTGAGAAAATGCTGATGTTGCGATTAGGAATAGGAGGGTAATAATTCGATTCATTAGGATAACCTTACGCAGTCGGGTTGTGGTGGAAATAATTGATTATTCTAAAGAACGTCGCGGACTCGATCTTGAAGCGCCAAGTCACCCATCCATTTACAAACGGACTAGAAATATAATGCGTGGAATCAACGCCCTTATATTCCGAGTCGAAACTAGCAACCCTCGCAACAGCACCATTCAAATGTGTGATCTCAATTATCTCTATTCCGGTCGGTGTATCCCCAGTTGCATCAAGGCCGCCACTGGCGCGATAGTTTGGTTTCTTGATAGTGAAGTCCGCTGCTGGATCATCAATCTTAAAGCTAAAGGTCTTGGCTAAGTTCGGGACGAAGGTATTCGCAACTACAGGATCTACCGCAACTGTCAACATAGCCTGAGTTGTAACACCACCAGTAAAGACAGGTGACGACCCTGGAGGAGCAGCAATCCCTATTATTGACCAATCCGACCAGCCAATAGAATTCTGGACCCGCGCTCGAATTTGAGTTATGCCTTGATTTGGAAGAGCAATACTACCTACTGACAATGAAACATCCCAAAAATCAAATGGCGGTCCCGCAACCCATTGATATCGTTCACGTGGGTTGCTCAGTTCGCGTGCGAATAGAGTAGTGCCCAGTCCTGTAACGCCATCATCGGAGTGAGTGATTTCCACTTCGGCTCTGTTGATGCCATTGATACTATGTTTATTTGCAAGGTCAAAATCAGCTTCGGATTCAGTAGTAGACCTAATCACTAGTTGAACAAAAACCTCTCCTGGATTCACTAATGATCCCGCCGGATGAACCGAGAAGAATGATGTACCCGGAACCGGACCACCACCGCCGACCCATGGTGCGGTAGGTGGAGCGATATCCTTGCTCCCATCGATAGCAAGCGGTGTACAAGCTAGAACCGTTGGAGGAGTTGGAGCCCACAAGCCACTGTTACCACTAGTGTCAAAGGGTTGAACGTAGAGGTTATGACCGCCGGTAGATCCACGGACATAGAACTTGACTTGTCCGGTTGGTGCTGCCGCCGCGGCAAACGTTATTGTCCGTTCCGTGTTGGAAACGACTTGAATGTTAGTTACTGAACCATCACTTTTGATGAACTGAACATTTTTGCCAACGCCGCCAACTACATGGGCACTGGCGGGAAAGAACTTGGCTGCAGCATCAGCTTGCTCAGTTGCATCCTTACCAAGAGTGACAATTGTTCCATCAGAAGTTCCTCGGTAAAGTGTTTCCATGAAGTCGAACTGCTCATGATCCGCGCTTGGATCAGGAGTCATGGTCGCAATTACTTGAGCTTGAGCAATATCGCTATCGGAGGCGGGAACGACGTCGCCAGTATCCGCTATCCGATATCCTCCTAGATCACGTTCGGGGTTGCGATCCCAGCGAAGGCGCAAACCATCCTTTATTCCAGTCTGGCACCAAAGATCCGCTACGGCCGTAGGGGCGGAATCCTTTCCGTCGAGAAGTACATCATCGGTAGGCGAGCCGGTAATCGCATTGGTCGTAGCATCAGAGAACGAGACCGCCCAGAGCCGAACCGCACCCGAAGTCGCTGCCACTACGGGAATGGTATCCAGGAGAAAGCGGCGTAGCGAAGGTGAAGCATCTTGAGGAATACGGGTAATTTCGTGCGGCTCTTCTTCAATAACACCAGAGCCATCCACGGCATCTGTATCCAAACGAGCAAGGAATATAGCCACACCCTTAAACGTTCCAAGCGGTGAAGGCTCAGTGTAGGTTACCGTGACATCGGAGCGCACCGTCCCATCCTGCTCGACAAACGCATCCTCAGACGCGGCAAACGATGTCACCGGCGGCGGCGCTAGATCCGCTACTACCTCGGCCGGAACCGCGTCCGGCTCGACGTCATCAGGCTTCGGGCCGGTCGTCAAGTCGTACATCGCATCCACGGTCGTCCGGCCAGAGATCGTGATCGAGAAATCCTCATGAAGAGTCCAAGAGCGAACTCGGCCCTCAATAACTCCCCCCGGAGCATCATCGTGGGTGATGGATATTATCTGCCCAGGATCGGTGTCAAGCGAAAGAACTGTTGAACGAAACGAAAAGTCACGGTGATCACGGAAATTAGCAAGCGATATTCCGCCCACTTCTTCTCGTAGCCGGACGACCACGATCCTAAACGCCTGGTCGCGGGTTGATGTTCCTACAAGGTTGAGATCCTTCGTCTCGTATTTCGGGTTGCCGGGGATGCCAGTCACGTTGAGCGCATGGGTCTCTTCATAGAATGTAACGGAATCCGCGCCGAACTTTGAATTCTCGTTTCCGAAATGGGAGACTAACCAATTAAACGTAGGAGTTACGAGGGAAAACTCCAAACTGTCCAGGATAATATTGCCAGTCGTGTAGGCTTCCACCACCGACGAATCGTTGCGGATACCAATCTTTAGCTTCCCGAACGAAAAGGTGAAATATCCTAGGCAATTATTGAGGATCTCGACCGCCCAATCACGAAACGGTTTGCGTTGGCGGAGCGACCCGATGAATCGATACTGCTTTTGCGTTCCAGACCCTACTTCCTTGGTCACAACCGTATCGCAAATCGCTGCCGCGGCTACAGCTTCCGCGACATCAAATAGCGCCTCTTGCGCCGCGACCGTCCCAAACTGTAGCTGATTAACCTGGATCAGAGCATTAACTAATACCCAAACTGGATTTGTCAGAGTTACGCCCGACGTCCGCGATCCTACCCCAGTCCAGGTAAATCCCTTTAATCCAGTTGCAACGGTCGCCTCGACTGTGTGTTCCGTGAGCTGAGATAATTGCTGACCTTCAGAGTCCGTCCGGCGGATCTCGATGAACGCGGTACCGGCCGCGCGATCGTCGGTATAACTAGGCCCTATCGAAAACTCATCCGCGTTGGGGTCGGCACCGAGGCTTAATTCCAAACCATTAAGGGTCGGAGGACTCTCTCCCGCGCCATGATGCGGCTGATTATCCAGCTTATGCTTCGTCCCATCCGTCGCGCCGTATGACCCGATCGGACCCTCTCCAACGACCGCCACCGCCGCATAAAAATCACCCTCGTCCGATCCCGTTACGATGTCACAAGGGATCAGCATATCAACGTCGGTATAGTGTTGAGGGAGAGCACGGCCGTAGACGGAATCACTAGTAATCGAAGCGGCCGTGATCGTCGGTCGTCCAATTCCAAAGAATCCTTTACTGTTGTCCTTTACCCGAAC
>SDBT01015165.1_pt1 | contig 12257 bp, 9 predicted proteins | sample 2277101 | NCBI WGS metagenome assembly SDBT01 (sample SAMN10404973, study PRJNA504765) | marine sediment metagenome | isolation source: marine sediment core GS10_PC15, 103 cmbsf | place: Arctic Ocean: Southern Knipovich Ridge | collected 2010
ATGTTAGGGCGATCCTGAATAGTCTCCCGCATGCCTTGAGGCATGATTTCGTTTTCACATTCCGGGGTGAAGCAATAAGGCATAAAGACAGCCTCAAAAGATCGTTCGAGGGTTCTTGTGAAAGGGCAGGGATTCCTTATGGTAGAAAAACCCTTAACGGGATCACGTTTCATGACATCCGGCGGACATTCAAGACAAACATGTTGACTGCTGGGGTTGATAAGGTCCACAGAGATATAATCTTGGGTCATACCCTTGAAGGGATGGACGTTCACTATATGGCCCCAACAGAGGATACCCTTAAAGAGGCCATGGATAAATACACGGTATGGCTTGATGGCAAAATTGAAGCCATTTCTGCAAATGGTGACCAAAACGGTGACCAAGAGCAACAAAATGCTATTTAACACCTTCTCAAACCCGCAAATAAAAAGGCTTTCAGCGTTTACTCATGCCAAAAACCTTGATAGTAAAGGGTGTTAAAATTTTGAAAGCTGTAAACCCTTGCTATTGCTGGCGCGCCTGGCAGGATTCGAACCTGCGGCCTGCGGATTAGAAGTCCGCTGCTCTATCCAGCTGAGCTACAGGCGCAATTTTCTCTTTAATGTCTCTTTATATCGAAATTTTCTCAAGGGAAAAAACATGACGCCCTCCCCTTCCCTTGGGAAAACCGGGATTTCTGAAAGGCAAAAATGGAGACCGCTTCGGGAATCAACTCGATTACTCTGGATGGGGGCTATGCAATCTTGTTATTCAATGAATATGGAGTCGTCACATCCGCGTGACCATTGAGCACCTGCCGAAGCACCGTATTGGTCTTCTCTTCCAACTGGCCAATATTCTCGGCCAGCCCTTTCAGACCGATAAGGCTCTTTCTGGACTTTTCCTGATAGGGTAAACCGAGAGAAGTTTCCTGCAAGATTTGGATGAGTCTGTCAAGTAACTGAAAGTCGATACGGTCCATATTTGTGTAGATGAGGTCAACCCATTCCCTTTTCAAACCTTCAGGGATGCTGTTATATGACGCGAGAAGTTCCGGATCTCTACCAAGATAGAGAGATTTCTTGAGCTTTCCCAAATTTTGATATATCTCTCCGGCTGCTTCATCACCAAAGGGAGCCTTGTGAATCAAGGCCTCCCATCTCTCTTCAATCTGCATTCGGATCCAGTTTTCCCCCCGCTCGGGCGGAAGCGTGAGACTCAAAACCTTGTTTTGTATGTCAACCAGCACCCTTTTCTCTTTTTCAGCAATTCCCGCCGCCGCCATTACTGCCCGGTTCAAAGCACGAATTGCATCGCGTTTCATCTCCTTTTTCTCAGAACGTTCTAACAGCGCCTCCTCCCATTGGACTCGTAGAAAGCCAAGTTCCTGTTTGATGAGAGAAAAGATAAACCCTGACTTGGTAATCGCATTCCTCAATGAGTCTGCGATGATATTGCAAGACCTCAATCGGTCTTCGGCCAGTCGATGCATGGCCTCGACCGATTGCTGTCTCAGCTGATATGAGAGGAGTTCTGTCCCAAGGGCACGGGACAACCCGTTTATGACCTTGGTTTCCGGGCCGTCTATTTTTATTGTCTTCGGGCGGAAATGGATTTTAATGACTGCCACTACGACATAGTCACTATCCTGCCACAGCACCTTGCCTTCAAAATTCTCGGGATATTCTGAAGTTACATTGTTGTTGAAATAGAGGGCCTTCTTACTGACCACGACTGGCTCCATGTGGTGGCAATCATCTCCCACCCCGGCCACTTGAAGCCTCACGCTCCGTTTATCATTTATGGGGTCTTCTGCGGTCCAGCTCTGCTGCCTTTCCACGCACCATGCCATTGCCTCCAGAGGGTGCCCCGGTTCGTCTCGGTATTCGCTCCAGGGTTTTCCCGGGGGGGTGTAGTCAGACCTGGCAGGAAAACCCCAGGTGATGGCCTTTTTTTCATCATCAATAGTTCCAGAGGTAACCCGCATGGCAATCATTTCAGGAGGGCCCCCTATACGATAAACCGTCCCTCTGTAAGCATTTGGGAGACAACGCAGGATTGCCTCGATAATTTCTTTACAGACCTGTTCCAGAGTCTCCCCGTCAATTTTGATGCTCAAATCCTTTTCCCCTCCTCATGGGGCCAAATATCACCCTAAATACGCTACACCACCCCCCTAGATCTCAGAATAACCTCTGGTGATACAATAAAAGGCGAGCGGAATTTGTCCATTGCGCAGAAATCGAGATACTCTATACATTTTTTGTGCTTTGTCAATAATAAATCCCCCTCTTGACTTTCTTGACTTTAAATGTCAATAAGAGAGCCTATGGAAAAAGGAATTTATATAGAAAAAATCCCGGAATTAAAAGACCCCATCCTTGTTGCAGGATTTGATGGTTGGGGAAATGCTTTGGATATTTCAAAATCCATGGCCGCCTATCTGATACGGAAACTTAAGGCTGAATCCTTTGCGAAAATAAATCCGGACCTCTTTTTCAGATATGATGAAAGCCGTCCCTTTGTAAACATAGAAGAAGGGATCTTGAAAAGCGTCTCGCCCCCCGGCGGTTCATTCCATTTCTGCCCTACTGGTCCAAAGGGGAGGGATATTGTTATCCTGGAATGTAACGAACCTAGCCTTCGGTGGGCACATTTTGTTGAGGAACTGTTTTCCCTTTGTGAAAAAGTGGGGGTGAGGACAGTTGTGACCCTGGGTGGAATGTATGATAACGTCCTGCATACGGACAGAATCATTTCAGGTATTGCCTCGACCGAAGAACTCTTCTCAAAACTGAAAGAACAAGGTGTTATTCCCATAAACTATCAAGGCCCCGGTGCCATCCATTCCAGCATTCACTTCCAGGGTCTGAAGAGGGGGTTTGAATGTATCAGCCTGTGGTGCCACTGCCCTTATTACCTTCAAGGGACCACCCACTTTGGTCTTCTTTCCTCGCTGGCCTCTTTGCTTTCATTTTTGGGAAATTTTGAGTTGGACACACAAGAGCTCGACTCGAACTGGAAAGAACTCAACAGGCAAGTCCAGGGGCTTATTGAAAAAAACCCTGAACTCCGGACCATGATCAGTGAGATACGAAAAGCAAAGGTTCGAGGTTCGTGGGCGAGTATGAAAGGGTCCATTGAAAAGGGACAGAAAGTCATACACCTGGAAGACTTCTTAAAATCGAGATAGATTCAGGAAAAAGAAAAGTCTGCATCCCCTCCTTTTTTCCGTACCGCCTCAACGAGGGCAGGCACGATCATACCGGCGGAACCCTCAAGGAAAATATCGGTGATACTGTCAGTCAGATGGGTTTTTTCCTTATTGATTTCTATAATCTTTGCTCCGTTCTGTTTGGCGATCGATGGGATCGTATTGACGGGGGAAACAACTGCCGAGGTCCCTATTATCATCAGGGCCTGGGTTGTTGCTGCAAGTTTATAGGAATGATTCATTGCCTCTTGAGGTATGGGCTCTCCAAAGAACACCACATCGGGTTTCAAAATTTTTCTACACTCACACCTGGGAGGCATCTCATCTTTTTTTTCTTCAGGGCGGTAACTCTTTCCGCACCACAAACACGAAAGGGTGCTTGCGTTCCCGTGATATTCGATGACATTTCTTGATCCTCCCAGCTGATGCAGATTGTCTATATTCTGGGTAATGATGTAATGCAGGCGCCCCATCTTTTCAAGTTCCCCAAGCCCCTCATGCGCCTTGTTGGGCCTGGCTTCGCCTACGACCTTACCCATTTCCTGCAGCATGCCCCAGACTTTCTCGGGATTTGCCCTGAAGGCGGTAATGGTGGCATACTCAGCCGGATCAAATTTTGACCATAGCCCACCCGCGCTCCTGAAATCAGGGATACCGGATTCAACCGAAATCCCGGCCCCTGTCAGCGCCAGTGTCATGCTTGAATTTATGATTATATCGCTGGCCAGTTGGATCAGTTCTTTCATCGTTAAATTTCCATCCTGATAAATTAGCCTATTTAAACTGCTTCAAGAAGACAAGGAGATTTTTGGAAGGAGTTTGACCAGACGTACCGTACTTCTCAGGAAGAACTCCAAAAAATCATCTAGGGAGTGTCAGAACGAAAACTAGGATTTTTCGTTCAGATCAAGCCTACGGAGGGGAAAACGATAATTTTAACCACAGGAATACTTTGAGTATTTCGAGGATTAAAATTTGAGTCTGACGCAGATATGGGCAAAAAAGACAGTTTTCGTTCAGACACCAGGTAGCATTATTGGCCGTCTTTATCTTTAAGGGGCACCTCAACTAAGAACGTTGCGCCTTTGCCTTCATTGCTTTCAAGAAACAGTCTGCCGCCCATATCCTCGATCAGCACCATCACACCCGCGAGGCCGAGTCCGTGCCCCCGGACGCAACCGTTTTCTGTGGCATCCATCTGAAAATAGCATTGAAAAATTTTCTCATGGTATGTGGATGGTATCCCTTCACCATCATCCCTCACCGAAAAAGCAAGGCAGTCATTTCTTTTTTCGACTAAGAGTTCTACACGTTCTTTTCGATACTTTAGGGCATTACTTAAAAGGTTTCTGAGAATTTGTCTTACCTTTGCCGCATCCAGACAGACCTCCTGACCCCACAACCCCTCGTCTATAACAAGCAGAACTCCCTTTTTATTCAATACATTTTTCAATACCTCCAAATCCATGCAATTTTTTATCTCTTCGGAAGTATTACAGTAGGACAGGTCAAACATCTCCACCAGTGCATCTTCTATCAAACTTGAAATCCGCAAATTTGAGGGATTAATGATCCCTTGTCTGGATTTTCCCAGTTCCAAGGCGTCATTGACCAGTGTCTTGATAACCTTGTTATTCCGTAAGGCCCGTCTCAAGACCTTCTCCTGTTTTTCTGTAATGGGGCCATATTTTTCCCGTCTGTTCAACAACGAGATGAGTCCGGCCTCAATCACTGCTAGGGGAACCTTGAGATCGTGGATCAAAAGGTCAATTTTTATCCTTTCACGGCTCATATAAAAATCTCTTCCATGCCATTAACATGATAGTTTTCTAAAACGTCAAAAAAAACAGGATTTGGAGTGGCGACCATGGGGCTAGCCACAGGTAACAATTCGAAATCCCCAAGATCCATGCAAAAAGAATCTTTTACATGGGTCAAGGTTAATAGTCAAAATTTTTTTCTCACCCCAAAAGCCTTTTTAAACATATCAATTCCTTGAAAAAAAATCAAATTCAAAAACACCCCTGCTCCATCAAAAACAATTTGGCAGGATTTCAATTAAAAGGTTACTGTATCTTCCGCTTTTCTCTCTTGCCGTAGAACCCGTTTGCTGCTATGTAGTTTGTAATTCTGAATTTTGAAAGGGACCCTTTATGTCTTTTGATATCACCCAATGGATCATCAAGATTCCTGTTCTTCTTTTCGCCATCACCATACATGAATATGCCCACGGAAGGGCGGCATTAAAACTGGGGGATCCGACCGCAAAAGCCATGGGCCGGCTTTCCTTTAACCCCCTCACCCACATCGATCCCCTGGGAGCTATTTGCCTCTTTCTTTTCAATTTCGGATGGGCCAAACCGGTCCCTGTTGACCCACGATATTTCAGGAACCCCAGGAAAGACATCATAATTATGTCGATTTCAGGTCCGCTGGCAAATATCTCAGCAGCTTTGCTGGCGGGACTGCTCATCCGTTTTGTATTTCTGCCTTCCGATCTCTACCGGATGGTGCTGGTGTACATGCTTTTTATGAACCTGGGGCTTGGCCTTTTTAATCTCCTACCTCTCCCCCCCCTTGACGGGTCTCATGTTCTGGAAAACGTCCTTCCCCCACCCGCTGCCCAGCGCTACCGGGAATTCAAACGCTGGGGTCCTTTTATCCTCTTGGGAGTCATCTTGCTTGACAATTTCGCCCATACCCGGATTATCAGCACCATACTGCTTGGTCCCATGCGTTACCTGGCAGGCCTCTTCTCAGGACTCAATTTTTAACTCCTTGCCATGCCCGATCAATGAGGGGAATTTGCCTCACGGCGGGGAACTGACGCCATCTTTCGGACAGAAATCAGCCACATCAGTAGTATGGAAAACAGCAGAGATCCCAGGAGCACCAGGTAAGTTGAAAAATAACTGCCGGTTTTATCATGCATAAATCCCGCAAACCACGGGCCCACGGCACCGCCCAGGGAAAACCCAAACACAACCATACCTAGGATAGAACCAAAATATCTTCCCTCAAAAAAATCGGCTACCAGTGCAAAAAGCACAGGGCCCCCGGCGCCCATCCCCAGACCAATGAGGACAGCAAACAAGAAGGCCATCCATGGCTGTGATGTGTCTTTTATCAGAAACAGAAGACACACGGCCACCGCGCTGAGAACACAGCCGGACACAAAGACCTTTTCCCGCCCGTATCGGTCTGAAATGAAACTGCACAAGTTTCCAACCACAAAGGCAACACCAAAAACGCTGTAGATGTAGGCAGCCGGCATAGGCGCATAACCCACATCCCGGAAAAAGAAAACCTGATGGGCTATGGCTATGGTCTCAGCGAGGCCCAAAAAACAAAAGGCAATCAGAAAAAGGAGCCAGAAGTGAAATGTCCTGATTGCTCGCTGAAGTGTCCATTTAACGGGGCGGCTGTCTTCCGGTTCGACTGAGATATTTGGGGAATTTGTGTTTTCCGGTTTTTGAGATGAGGTCGGAATACCGTCCGGCAAAAGGCATTTTTCCCTTGGGCTGTTATACATCAGAAGGCCACAGAGCGGCACAACTATGACGATCAAAGAAAGTCCCATGATAACGTAGGCCGTTTGCCAGCCAAAGGTGGAAATGAGAAATTGGGCGACAGAAGCCATAACCAGGCTTCCGCCAAAACCTGCAGCCAGTACACCAAAGGCAAGCCCGCGCCTTTTGGTAAACCAGTTTGAAACAATGGCGCTCATGGGTGTCCAGCCCATCAGGCTCAGACCTGTGGCTCCCATAACCCCATAAAATAGATAGAAGTGCCATTGACTTGTAGCCTGGCTGCAAAGCGCCACGCCGCATCCTACAATGACCGCCCCCACCGGCAAAATGCGTCTGGGTCCAAACCTGTCAACAAGCCCTCCCGCAAGCGGCGCCACCATACCATAGACAATGATCGTAATAGAAAACATCAAGGCGGTGTTGCCTCTTCCCCACCCAAATTCCTCGACAATGGTAGGATAAAAGACAGAAAAGGTGTTTCTGATAGTGTAGCCGAGCACCAAGGTAATAAAAGCAACGACCAGAATAACCCAGCCGTAAAAAATGCCATCCTTTTTTTCCATGGGTTTTTTCAGACTTGGTTCACGAATATGCTGTATCATTGAGGGGGCTCCAGAATCTGGGGATATTTTCGCCAGGCAAAGGTCCAGGATCTTTCAAGATAGGTCAAGAACAGGTCCGCAAGGGGTTAATATCCGGAGGGTCCATCCTTAAGGTTGTCCCTTGGTAAAGGTGATCCTTCAGTCTGGTTCATAAATTTTTAGAAACTCCTATTCCTTGGCTCCTTTGACAAATCTGGAGGACTTCACCTCTTTGCTTGCAAGGCGAACCCCCATTGCCCTGACGCCTTTGATGGCATAGTCGGAGATATTGAAAGTTTGTCGAAGAACGCGTAAACGTGGTTTTGGTTTGTAATTAACGGTCACGGACCCATCTTCCACCGTGGCAGCATTTAACACCATGCAATTGTCGGGGATAATGGAATACCCCCTGTTGAGAATAAATTTTTCGATCCGGCACCGCTTTATATAGGGGTACCCATCCTTGTTTCGATAGACCACGGTGAAGATGGTGTTTTCGCATGTCTCCTGGTCTGCAAATCCGCAGTAAAGCATCCCTTTGTCCACAAACAATTTCTCAGGTACATCAATCACAGAATATGCACCGGTTTTTCGAATGACCAATATCCGATCGTATTGCGAAACGTCAAAAAGCACGTTTCCGCCTGTTTCATAGCCGAGATACCCGGTTTTGGGGTCATAGCGGAGTTTCAAGTTTCGTTGGGCCGCTTCACGCGCGTCAACCTGATCAAAAGATATGATCTCTGTCTGTCGTGGGTGCTGGTCACGGTGCCTTATTATGATTTTTTCTTCCAAAAAAGAAATGGCGTAATCCTTAATATGAGCAAGATGGTGACTGATCTCCTTCAACCGCTTCCTGATCCCCTGTATTTCTTTCCTGACTTTGTTTATATCGTAGAGAGAGATGCGCCGGATAAGAATTTTTAAGAGTCGTTCAACATCTTCGGTGGTAACCTCGCGCTTGATCTTCCTGGAAAAAGGTTTGAGCCCATCAATCACAGCGCTCATGACTGCCTCCATGGTAGTCATTTCCTCAATCTGTTTGTAAATACGTTCCTCGATGAATATCTGTTCAATGGTTCGGGCATGCAATTTATCCCTCAACTGTTTCTGTTCCAGTTTCAGTTCTGCGGTGAGGGTTTCGAGCAGTCGTTTGGCATGGTACCGAATGGCTTCAGTCACGGTCATGAGCGCCGGGATGCCTTCCTTAATCACCATAAGATTGACCGGGATGGATGATTCACAGTCAGTAAAGGCAAAAAGGGCATCGGCCGTATCTTTTGTGTAAACTCCCCGCGCCAGTTTGATTTCGATTTCAACTCTCTCGGCGCTGTAATCCTCTACAGCAGCAATTTTTATCTTGTTTTTCTTTGCCGCGGCTTCAATTGAATTGATCAGACTTTCCGTGGTGGACCCAAAGGGCAGTTCCCGGATAACAATTTTCTTTGGGTCCATGGTGTCGAGTTTCGCCCGCACCAGGATCTTTCCATTGCCATCGGCGTACTCGGATACATCGGCGAGCCCCGCTGTCAAAAAATCAGGGAAAAGCGTAAAGGTCTCCTCCTTCACACAAGCGATCACTGCCTCAACCACCTCAATCAAATTATGAGGCAGAATCTTGGTGGACATACCAACGGCAATTCCCTCAGCCCCCTGAACAAGAAGCACGGGAATCTTTGCGGGAAATGTGACCGGCTCCCGGTTACGGCCGTCGTACGAATCTTGATATTTGGTAATCTCCGGATTAAAGAATACCTCCTTGGCCAGAGACAGCAGGCGGCACTCGATATACCGGGCAGCTGAGGGTTCATCGCCGGTGAAGATATTCCCAAAATTCCCCTGTTTATCAATAAACAACTCTTTGTTGGCAAAGGCCACAAGCGCAGAATAGATAGAGGCATCCCCGTGGGGGTGATATTTCATACAGTTACCCACCACATTGGCAACCTTATGGAACTTGCCGTCATCCATCTCAAAAAGCGAGTGAAGGATCCGCCGTTGAACCGGTTTCAACCCATCGTCAATGTGCGGGATAGCACGATCCTTTATCACATAGGACGCATATTCCAGAAAATTTGTGTTAAAAACAGAATTGACATACGCCATCAGATCAAATTCTCCATGATAAATTTGCGGCGTTCAGGGGTGTTTTTTCCCATGTAAAACCGCAGTGTCTCCGGAACGCTCCTGAGGGATCGGACCTCAATCTTTATAAGACGCATATCCTCGCCGATAAACTGTGAAAATTCCTTTGGCGATATCTCACCGAGCCCCTTGAATCGGGTTATTTCAGGGTTTCCTATCTTGGCCATGGCCCCATCGCGTTCATTTTCGTTATAACAATACAGGGTCTTTTTTTTGTTTCGAACCCTAAAGAGTGGTGTTTCGAGAATATAAACGCGGTTGGCGGAAACCAGTTCCTCAAAATAGTTCAGGAAAAAGGTAAGCAGCAGGTTCCGGATATGGAACCCGTCATGATCGGCATCGGTGGCAATCACAATCCTGCCGTAACGAAGGCTTGTTATGTCATCTTCGATACCCAGGGCCATCATCATGTTATAGAGCTCTTCATTCTTATAAATGGCGGCCTTGTTCTTTCCATAAACATTCTGCGGTTTCCCGCGCATCGAAAAAATGGCCTGGGTATACACATCACGAGCCGAAACCATGGAGCCTGATGCAGACTGGCCCTCGGTGATAAACACCATTGAGTTCGCACCTTTTGGACCGTCCTGCAAATGGTATTTGCAGTCTTTTAGATTTCGGATTTTAATAGCAATCTTTTTGGCAGCCGCCTTGGCCTCCTTTTTGACCGCGTTCAATTCCTTCCGTAACCGTTCATTGTTTAGAATTTTTTCTTCCAGTTTCCCGGCTGTCCCGGAATTCTTGTGTAGGAAATCAACCACCGCGGACTTCACCTCGGCCACGATCCAGCCTCTGATGTCTGTATTTCCCAGTTTGTTCTTTGTCTGACTTTCAAATACCGGTGATTTGAGTTTCACGGCCACTGCGCCGACTATACCCTCACGAATGTCTACTCCAGAATAGCTTTTTCTGTAAAACTCATTCACACCCTTCAGAATCCCCTCCCGAAACGCGGCTTGGTGTGTCCCGCCGTCAGAGGTAAATTGCCCGTTGACAAACGAAAAATATCTCTCACCATAGTTGCCGGTGTGTGCAAATGAAAACTCAAGGTATTTCCCCTTGTAGTAAACAATGTCGTAGGTTGTGTCATCCCCGACCTCGGAATACAGCAAGTCCAGCAGCCCCCCTTTGGATTCAAATTTTCGCCGGTTGCAGATAAACCGCAACCCGCTGTTCAGACAGGCGCAGTTCCACATGCGCTGCTCAACGTATTCCATGGTAAAGTTATATTCCCCAAAAATCTCAGTGTCTGGGAAAAACTCCACATAAGTGCCGTCCGGTTCCCTGGAGGTATTCCCCCTTTTTTTGGATGTGAACCTTCCTTTTACAAAACTGGCTTCGCTGTAGTTTCCATCACGATAGGAAACCACCTTGAAGTGGGACGAAAGCGCGTTGACCGCCTTGGTACCGATACCATTTAGCCCCACACTAAACTGGAAAACATCGTCATTGTATTTTGCTCCCGTGTTTATGACGGAAACGCAATCAATGACCTTGCCCAGGGGAATTCCCCGGCCATAGTCACGAACCGAAACAAAATTATCCTTTATTTTGATGATGATTTTTCTTCCATGCCCCATGATGAACTCATCAATGGCATTGTCCACCACCTCCTTGAGCAGGATATAGATGCCGTCATCATAGGTCGAGCCGTCACCGAGTCGCCCGATGTACATGCCGGTTCTGAGACGAATATGTTCGAGAGAGCTGAGGGTCTTTACTTTGCTCTCATCGTAACCATGAAGATTCTTTCCTCTGTTCATTCCACCTCCCGAATCTGCCAATGGTGTTTCACCCTACAGTTGGAACAATAGGGGTCGGTCATAAATTCCCATTGGGTTTGGTCAAAACAACGTGCTTTTCCCGTTTGAAAAAGGTAAGGTTACTTTAGTACAGAACATGTTGTGTGTCAACCTAAAGAACCCACTATATATGGTGATTATACTCTCCGGCGGGATGGTAAAGGGTTTGCCCTGAATCAATGTTTCAGGAGGGGTGAAATATGTTGAACCACAAAGTTTTTTTGTATTCTGGCTATTCTTCCCCTTCTTGGAGTCCGGGTCTCTTTATAAAATCACATGCAATACTTATTTTAAGGCTTTTTGTAAATTCTCAATAAGTTCGGGCACCGTGGGGTTCAGCTGTTTCTCTCCGGCGCTCTCTAAACCAGTCGTCGTAGCGTGGCTGATATTTGGGGTTTTGACGAAAGCATGGAAAAGCCAATAAGGGTTCATTAGGAGAAAACCCCAAATATCAGCCACTGCGAAAGTGAGAAGCAAATCCCATTTGAGAGAGCGCCTTCAAGAAACACCCGAACCCCACTCCAGAAATCCTATTATTTCCCCTGGACTCATTGAGAAGTTACGGCATTTTCTTGGGAATTGTATAGCTTCCGGGTGTTTTCTTTGATCGCTTCCTTGACGGCTTCCAGGGGCAGTTCCTTAATATCTGCGACAGCGCAGGCAACCATTGAAAGATTAGCGGGTTCATTACGAACCTTGGGATCCGGCCCCAGCACCGGACTGTCCGTTTCCACAAGAAGACATTCCAACGGCAGATTTTTGACGAGCTTTTGTTTCTGGCGGGATCTTACAACAGAGGGTGGGATGGAGAAAAAATAGCCGGCTTCCACCGCCGCCATGGCGTAGGCGGCTTTTCCGTCAAATGCATGCATCTGAACCTTTTTGGCGCCGTTTTCCAACAGGCCGTCCACCGCATGACGTCCTGCTGAACGCGAATGGACATTTAAGGGGAGATCCAGTTCAAGCGACAACCGGATAAAGCCGGCAAAAATCTCTTTTTGAA
>SDBT01015166.1_pt1 | contig 12257 bp, 11 predicted proteins | sample 2277101 | NCBI WGS metagenome assembly SDBT01 (sample SAMN10404973, study PRJNA504765) | marine sediment metagenome | isolation source: marine sediment core GS10_PC15, 103 cmbsf | place: Arctic Ocean: Southern Knipovich Ridge | collected 2010
GCATTTGTCTCGTGGATTGAAATGGGGTGATTTTGAGACAAAACTACTTGATTGGTACCATAATTTGTGCCCCATGAGCGAAAAAGCGGTACATGATCATAACCCGGTAAATGACGCAGCTTTTATTGCCAATATGTGGATTGCCGGACATAAATACGCCGAAACATGTGGAAAGCATACTGGCACACCTCCGAAGCATACTGGCACACCTCCGTTTTGAGTAAGGAATCGTATTTATTCTGCTGATTGAAATACAACACTCGCAAATTTGTTCCACCACAGTTTGTATTGTTCTTCGGCACGTCGGTATCCGCGTACATAGGATGTGCTTTGATTACCCAACTCGGGATCTACGTTTGGATAATGTTGCATTATCCACAAAAAACCCTTGTATGCATCTTGGACCTCAAAACGATACAATTCAAAGGATCGATCTTCGGGGTTGTCACCTTCCCAAAGTACAACCAGAAAGTAATGACCGTACCGGTCTCTTAGTTCAACTTCCATGTCGAAGATGTCTTCGATTTCCATGATATCTGGCATCACCACGTCAATGCGTGTGGTATCGTTTCCTTTTCGTTTCTTCCCAAGACGATGGCATGCAGGACACAAATGTCCGTCCTCTTTTTTTCTTGCATGCCATGTTACAAGATCTCCGTAGTGCATTTCATGGGTGCACAGACGTTTTCCCGTAATCTGATTCACGAGCGCGCACTTTTCACTTACGCGACACACACTCATACGATCTTTGGAAAGGCATGCTATGACATTTCGGTCCACAATCACCTGCGGACTTACAGAGTACAATCGATCCATGAAATTACTTGGCAAGCCTACCATCTCACGAGGTACGGTTACCTCTATGGGAAAGGCTCTCTTCTCTTGATTTGACAGGCTTACGCAAGTTTTACACTCCTGCAAACGCCTCATGTTTTCTTCGAATTCACCGAGTGTCCTGAAGGCAGTAGGATCGTCGTGTGCACTTGAAAAATCGATATGCTTTCCAGACGCCTTTTCATACAAGGCAATTCGACGAGGTCGATTTGCGATCAAATCGTCTATATACAATCTTCGTGGATCCAGTATCAGGATTTGACGGAGGCACCAAGCCCTTTTATCTTTGTCATTGCTTTCTCCCATGGAAAAAAGTACATTCACATGTCTATTTTTATCTTCAGAGAATTGCCCAGGTATGCCAATCGATATATCATCATCTGCAACGTTTTTCCCGCGTACGGGAACTCCTACTTGAAATGATTTACTATCCATAAGAACAGAGATATCCGTGTTCTTATCCACGATTCCTTTCTTCAAACGCATCGTTTCGTTTGACACAGAAAATAAAATAAGGCGCACCCGCGAGGATTCACTGCAATCACGATTGACAGATACCCGATGCGCCCAATCCCTGCAATCGCTTTGCAGCCGTATGTACCCAGGATCGAGCCATTTCCCGTCAGGACACTCAGGCTCCTCCACACTGGCGATAGGCATAATCTTTCTGCCAGTTAAGTCCAGTTGACCTATTTCACCCCACCAACGAGTTGTGTAGATCTCATCATCGTCCGAGAGGAATATGGAATACAGATTGTTTGGCGCGGGGTATCCGTGGTTTGCAGAAATCCCTTTGTGGGCTACACGGTAGTTGTACTCGGATTGTAGATCTGTGTATGTTTTAAATGTGTTCCAATCTTCCGGGGTCAGTTTTTCGGGTGAAAAATCGCCAAAGAGAAATGCTTTGTAAAGATCGAGGTCGCTACAAAGATTTTTCCAATTCAAAGAATCCATGGGATCCGGTTCAAGTAGATGATGCGTGACACGATACACCTTTTCAACTTCCGTAAGAGGCATGTTCAAAAGAAACGCAGGACGTAATTCTCTTGGTATGGCCAAGAGAAGATCCTCGGTGACACACAACGACACACGTGTACTTTCTTCCATAATTATATGATAAAAACACGGACTGTCTCTAATTACATATAATACAAATGTGTGGGAGCTATATTTGTGACTTCCTTCGGATAATCGTATTCGTTTAATGATCCAAAAGTAACATATATATTTTTTATAAAATTTATAAAACGTAGACAAAAACATGTGACCAGCATACCAGATATACAATCATGCAAAGTGTGAACGTCTTTATCCTTCTTTTCCTTTGGGTGGTGCCATCGTACACCTTGCAGCAACAGAGACAAGCTTCTACGGGGACTGCGGTGCATACAACGGTACAACAAGCATCGAACGATCGACCATGGACTGCACTTTCAGGGGCTTCCTGTCCCACAGGCAATAGTGCTGCTTGTGACGTATTTGGTTTCTTTCATACCGATCGCTTGGAAACCAAGGGATTCTTATTTGCAATCCCCCCCGGAAGTAACATTACACGAATCGATGTTCGGTGGCACGTATCTCTACAATTGGAATTGACGCCAAGATTGCATGAAACAGGGATAACCATCTTCAAGTATGGTGGGGGACAAAATTCTTCGCAATGGACCACCCCACTCATCAGTTACACAGGATCCGAAGGATGGAACAGTACCATAGGTCCCCTTGTTTACCCAAAACAAGGCGAAGATCCACTGTGGGGAACACAATGGAATGCTACCGAGATAAATTCAAACGATTTTGGCGTTGCGATACGTGTAGAAAACCTGGTCGGTACAGACGTGGTAGCGCGTATTCACTGTGTGGAAATCACTGTAACTTATGAAATTATTCCGGGAACCAGTGGATCAACAGGGACAAGTGGTTCAACAGGAACAAGTGCTTCAACAGGAACGAGTGCTTCAACAGGAACGAGTGCTTCAACAGGAACGAGTGCTTCAACAGGGACAAGTGCTTCAACAGGAACGAGCGCGTCAACAAGCACAAGTGGTTCAACGGGTACTATTACTATTACTATTACTACAGGGATTGCGATCGTCACTGGATCACCTACGACAAGCGGTGGAGTGGGATCTTCTACCACATCTGGTCAAGGGAGCACAACGTATCTTACACCACCCGAGCCAACATCTACAAATACACCCGAACAACCGATCTTGTCGTCGAGTGACCGCTTCACAGAGACAACCGCATTCATCATACTGATGATCGGGCTTGTTCTGCTATGTTGTGTTACTCTTATGGCGATTATCTTTTTTTTTCTTTATCGGAAACGAAAAAGGTTTGATCGCATTTCCATAGAAGACGGGGACCCGGGATCACTCCGGAGACAAGATAGCATCCTCTCGATTCAAGACGTATACCTCGCCAACATATCGATCGGGAAAAGACTTGGCGGAGGAAGATACGGCGATGTATACAAAGGAAAGTGGAATGATACAACCGACGTTGCATGCAAACGCTTGAAAGACAGCAACGACACAGAAATGTTAAATGAGGTAGCCATGTTGATGAGATTGAATCATACGCATGTAGTACGATTTTACGGTATTTACCAAGAAGACGACAGCGATTACATGATCATGGAATACTTGTCCAAAGGCGGGTTGGATACGTTTCTCCAAAAGGAACACGTAAAAACGCTGTTGACCGTGGTAGACATGACACTCATGGCAGTAACCGTCGCTGCTGGTATGGATTATTTGGAAAAAAGGAAAATCGTACATCGAGATTTGGGTGCAAGAAATCTCCTGGTTTCCGAAATGGAAGGAAAACATGTCGTAAAAATAGCCGATCTTGGCATGGGCAGACAGATGGAATTCGAGATTTACAACGCGAAGAAGGAAACTATGTTTCCGGTTCGATGGAGTGCACCCGAAGTTATCGAGGTTCAACAGTACAGTTCCAAGAGTGATGTATGGAGTTTTGGGGTAGTTCTTTGGGAAATATTCTCATATGGGGCACTTCCCTATGCCGAACTCACGAATGCACACGTCGTGTCATGGGTAAAGACCGGTCATCGTATGCGCAAGCCTCCAAAGTGCCCGAGAGAAATATACGAAATCATGCGTCTTTGTTGGGATGCGAAACCGGCTCAGAGACCCTCATTTAAGACGCTTCATGGCATGCTCGTAGATTACCACACACAAATACGCGGAAAGGGCGACCAAGATGTAATCGTGTATGCCGAATTGCCGACTTTCGACGAGATTGCGCTCACACAAGATGACGAGCGTCTACAAGACAACCAAGAAGATGCCTCTTCCTTCTATATGACCGGGGCCATCATTGACAGCGCAGACGAGGAAGATGAAGATATTCAGAAGATTTTTCACAGTGAAAAACGAGAGTGATTGGTGAAATGCATGTGTTGCACAGACAATTGTCGGTGAAATATTTATTCTTCTGGGTCTTCTTTTTCACGCTCGTGGTTCGTTGATTTTTCTTCGCGAGATTCTTCTACAATCACATTCGAGGGTTTGGTAGACATAAACATGGCATGCCTTTCTATGAGACATTTTCCTAGTATTTGAAGCCACCTGTGCATTTTTTCGTATTGCGTAGTTTGCAACCATGCTGATTTCTTGGTAACCACAAAGTCACTACTCTTGGGTTTCCAGCATTCGAGTGCGGAAGCAACTGTATCCCATGCAGCAAAAAAACCTGACATCTTTACCAGTGCATTGTAACACCGATGTGTCTGCAAAGGTTTCCCGATTCCCTTGTTAACACCATCTTCTGCGATCATACATCCCACAATCTGGTTGATGAGATTGCGATCCGAATAACCAATGAGAACGAGTGTCTCAGGATCAATCGTGTCAAAAGGAGGATCGTCCTCTAGAATGATTCTTAATAAGCCATTATCTCCTTGTTCTTGTCGAATATCCGATGACTTTGCTTGTCGAAACATGAGAAATTCCCTTGAATTGCTTGCCATTGAGTCTCTACTGTTGCGTAGGTATCCGTACCAGAGAAACAAGGATCGAAATTAATGTATTCTATGCAATTTTAATTTCTGAAAAACGCTCGGACGCGGATGATTTGTGTGCATTAGAGTTGGAAAGGTTGCTTATTCGGATTACGCATACATACCTTCTTTTCGGGTAACATTTTTTTTAAAAGAAGAACTGCGTTCTTCTATAAAACCAATACACCTTGCATGCGCTTACCCGACCTTTTGATCTTGCTTCTGACCGTTTGTGACCTTCTTTTATTGCCCATGCATGCGTTGATGACATAGTAAAGGGAAATTAGCGCAGTCAATACACTTGCGATGATAACAAGAATACATGCCGGGCTGAATTTGGGTGCACCCGCTTCACTGACGCATCCTACAATGGTAAATGAAAGAACAAGTGCAAAGATAACCAGGGTTCCACAAACACGGACCCAAAAAGTGGTGCTTCTTTTCATGTTTCGCGCAGGCATTGTGAATGTTGGAACGGTATTCTTTGTATCGTAGGATTGCTTGTTGTCTGCAGATTTATTTATATGAATAGAATCAAGTAATACCGCTCTCCGAATTTCGTTTTTTTTAAAACGTCCCATTCTTATTTTTTCTTTTATTGATTTGTGAAATAATAGAACAATCAGGCGTCCAGGTTTTCCAGATACGTTGAAAATGAGAAGTCCTTGCTTTGGTTTTGTTTCCATTGATTCCATAGATTGGGCATACTGGACAGACCCAGACCTGGCATTGACGCGACTGCCAGGTCTGTGTCTGCCGATGCAGCCACGCGTTTATCTTTCATAAGCAATTTAAGAACTGGAATATGGTTACCCACCGAGGCCCATCGGAGTGCTGCATTCAATCATATCGTGGGATCCAAACGTTCATCTTTTAGGAGAATCTTCACAACCACTGTATGTCCGTTTTGTGAGGCGTGTCGCAGGGCAAAACCATTTTGTGCATTCGGATCGACGCGATCAACTTTCAACAACAATTGAACAACACGAACGTTTCCTTCTTCCGAAGCGAATCGAATGGCTTGGTTGTCTTCTGCTGTGGGATCGGCGCGACCGTCTTTTAACAGCATATGTACAGTCCAGTCACACCCGTGTTCAGAAGCAATTCGAATTGCAAGATTGTTTCGTGCCGTGGGATCGGCACGTCCATCGTCTAATAGTAGCTGTAAACCCGAAGGGTTGTGGCATTTCGATGCTTCCCAACATACTCTATTTTCCTGCGCAGTTGGATCCACGCGTTTGTCTTTCAATAATATCTCAATCACAGAGGTATGTCCACGTATCACTGCATTTGACAGAGGTTTATTCTTTCGTATTGCGGGATCGGCACGTCCATCATCCAGTAGTAACTGTACAACCTCTGGGTGTCCAAAAAATGATGCCTGTTGAATGGAGTCGCTGTGGTCATCCGTAGGATCCACACGTGGATCCAGAAGCAACGCCCGTACACCATATAGACATCCAATTTGACATGCGACATGCAGAGGGAAATTTGTGTCTGCGGATGGATCGAAACATATTTTTCCCTGTTGATTGAAACGACGACACGTCAATAAAATGGCTCGATACCAATTCCAGTTACGCCGGACTTCCACGAAGAAGAAGATACGATGAAGGATCTCATCCGGAATCGAATCGAATAAGGAGGGCAGAGATAGACGCTTTACCTGTACCTCGCATTCCTCTTCGAGATCTTCTCGTTTTCTTTTGCAAGAAGTCATTTTTTTCGCCAAACTTGTACTATAAGTAAGTTCAAGGAATGTCCATTGTCTGGTATCTATGGAATGAAAGCACACCGAAGCAAGTGACGTTTGGTAGTAACACGCACGACAATAAATGTTCGGCGAAAGGAATACTAAAAAATTAAGTGAATGTAAATCCTATAATTAGATACACTACACCATTTACCAAGAAAATACAATTCAACGCAAACTGAACAGTTGTTCGGAAATAGACACCAATTATACACAAATACATAATTTCGTTCTAGTTGTTTGCCTTGGCATCTTACGTTCTCTCAACCCTTTTTCGAATCAAATAACGGATGAAAGCTTTCGTGGGGAAAACGTTTCAGCATGAAGAACCCTTTTTAAACGGACAGATTGTGAAAAAGCCAATGTTATGCACCAAGCAACGCGGGGAAACATGCGTTTATTTGGTGGATGCTGACAAAGATGAAACGACAGGAATTTGGAAAGGGTTCTCCGGGGGACATTGGTTTCATATAGACGATGACAAGAGATGGAGACGTACAGGAGACATCGGATTCGTTTACGTACACGACCACCCCATCCACAAGGTTCAATTCGGTGTTGGCATGCCACATCTACGAAAACGGCTCCGGGAAAAAGGCATTTAACAACTCATATATGGTCTGTCCTTGCTCGTGGTCACTGGGGTTTCGGGCTTTTCAAAATAACATTTTCTGCACACGGCACAATATTTTTCCTTTCCTCCGATTACCTCCACACCCTCTTCTCCCGAAAAACGATGGCTAAAGGGTGCATCGTAGCTGCATGTACATACAGCAGTAAGCATAGTGATGCTATCCACGAACGGCAAGAGTTTGGACACCGGTTTCCACGGTTCTCTGCGAAAATCTCCATTGAGTGCGGCCACGATCACCGTTTTTCCTTCTCGTGCAAGATCATCACAAAATTTTGGAAGGTTGTCGAAAAACTGCCCCTCGTCTATGCCTATCACGTCTGTCACGCCGGGAATAAACGTATCTCGGAAGATAGAAAGGTTGCTTATGGATATTGCATCATACGTTTGATGATCATGTGTGTGCACTTGATCTCCTTCATCTTCGTCTTCGGTGTAACGCGCGTCCTTGGCATATTTGAACACGACACAGCGGCGGTTTGCAATTTCATGCTTTCGTATACGCCGCAGTAATTCTGTGGTCTTTCCCGAAAACATTGGACCCAGTATGAGCTCCACTTTCCCATGTTTGGTGGGCAAAGGTACATGCTCAGTAGACGACATCTTACCCGATGTATGAATTGAATGTATCACATCCTTTGGACTGATCTGCTCATCCTATTCAAAAAAATAAAGTATGAATTATTTGCTCCAAAAATAGGAACGAGTTTTTTATGGCAAAAGAAAAATGCACCGGATAAAGCGTACAACAATGGACAGAAAGAGGAGGATTTATTTTTTGAGGAACTTGTGATTCTAATAGGACTATCTTTGTCTTCCAAAGATCCAGGAGGAAATGTCCTGATGCTCCGTGTTAAGATTCCCACTTGCTTCAACCATCCGATGTTTCTTTATCTTGTGTTTTCAAAGGAACCACGACGCCTTCATGTTTCTTCGCAAAGTCGTCGATCCATGCGATCACATGGTTTACTAGAGTTTTCTTGTCCAAGAATGTGAGTTCACATGAATCGCATTGTATCCGTTGAAGAAATTGTTCACTATTTTGTAGTAAGCTGGTATGGTCGTGCAAGTCTTTCAGAGCAATAAAATCGTTCGTCATGGTTACGTTTGATGCAGATCCTCCTCCTCTTTCTGTGTTGTCATGTACACGTAAGTACGCAAAGTTACAAATATCTGTTTGAAAAAGAGAACTCTGATATGCTTAATTTTTTTGGAGAACGTGATAAGGTGCCTGATGATCGGTGATACGAAATATATGTCAAGTCATGGATTGCACGTGCACTCCTCCAACATTGGCAATGCATCGTCGTCGTCATTGGCGCAGTCCTTGTTCTCCTTGTCATTCCATACGTTTGGCTCTACTGCGTCATTCTTGATGAGCCACAACGCCAGATCTTCGTCGTCTCCGATGAAAGTCACAGGATCGTTGTGCTCGTAAAGGTGGAAGAAGATGGCGTTGAATTGGGCCACTGTCGTCGGGTGGTCCCGTGCAACCATTTTTTTTTTTCATTCCTCCCGGCAGCCTGAATTCCTTGTCTTGATATAACTTGTCTAAAAAAAATTAATCCTTCCAAATATAGAACATTATTACAAAAATACGATTATTTCTATTGTTGGAGAGATGTTCAATTCCATAAATTACAATCACCAAGCTTTCATTTGAGATTGCTTTGGATATAATTCACCTATCATTCTACTCCCTCCTCATTCCCAATATCTATACATCTTCCATTTTTCTTTGGTGTACAAGAATATAAAAATGACGGGATTGGAAGACAAGAGTCAAGTGGAAAAGAAAATAGGATTCGATGTATCATTTGTCGTGGATGAACTCCTTGAAACTCATATTGCAGGTCATGAATTGGTTGTTTTTGATGAAGCCCTCCAAATTCTGCTTCCTGATCATGGATTGCCGATCGGAACTATCAGAAAACTCCGACGACTCTGGAACGAGGTGCAGGTGAACACGAAAACGTGGTGGGTTCCTCATATGAAAATTGAAACCAGAAGCAAATGGGAATATGAGATGCGAGCACACGTAGCCATTCCTTTTTTGAAACCTTTGCTCTGCGAAGCAGTGCAAACATTTCTTGCGGAAGAGCGAGAGCGAATGAAACTATACGACCTTCAATCGAAGGTATGGCGTATGTACGATCCAATAAGACATGCAATACTTGAGAAGAAGCTGGAAAGATGTCACGAAAGCGTAACATTTTATGAAAGGTTTCTTGCTCTCCAAACAAAATGAATACATGTCGTATTGGTTTTTTCTGTATCCTGACAGGGGTTTATATTACAAAAAAAGGCATTCTACTTTTGATTCTGTCTAACCGCAACAAGTGCATTCGGTCCATCATCAGGGGGTCCATCCTTCTTGCAGCAACGATTTCTATGTTTTGACCAATCTATGCGTTGACAAACTTTCCCACAGTAAAATACCAAGTTGCATTTCGAACATCCTTGGAGCGCATCTACGTCTTCATGGTTATAGCATTGATTGCATGTCTTGTTGGCCCATTTGTTGGTAGCAATTATGATGGTAGCTTCTTCTTTGGACAATTCGTCGCATGCCTTCAACAATAATTCCACATCAATGTCCGGCACGTGACCAAGTGCCTCTTGAAATTCGGGGATTTCAAGATAAGGATTGTCCTTTCCAGTTTCTATCGTGACTGGAGCTGATTCACTCATGATAGAATGTGGATCACAGAGGTATGTTTCTCGTTTAATCAATGTGCACAAATGTGTGTCTGTATATTCTTTTTTTCAAAAATATTGTACACGCATTTTTTTATCGGAGGATTACCACAATTAACTCCTCACACATGCTTCCGGTACATGATATACGGATAAGGAAGGAATCTCCCCGTCCATCCCTTGTTCGTGTTCATCCTTTTTGACTTGAATCTGCGGAGATATTACTGTTTGTTCCGCCCACACAGAAAGGTGAAATTCACTTTGCACAATGACCATGCCAATGATATAAGGTGGAAGTTGTGTCGTAATATTGAATTCATTGTCCGTGAATATTTCCTCACAATCCACCATCACGGTTTCATAGTTATTGAGTGTATCTATGATGGGGTCGGAGACGATGCCAGGACTCTGTTCCTCGGGAGGGAAATCCAGTGTCAATTTTTTCATGAAATCGATCCTACGTTCGTTTAGGTTGTGTATGTGAACCAAGGTCGTGTACGTGCCAGGCTTCACACGATCACTTGCACTGGGATTGGTCCCACAAACAAACGGAACTGCATGACGGAAGAGATCACAATCGTCTTTGCCTCCGTGTCTCCCTGCGGAGATGGATGTGGAAATAAGGATGCCTAGCAACAACAGAAGGATAACTACTCCCCCGACCACCACAAATGTATTGGACGAGTTCCTGGTGACTCGTGCCATGACTTAGAAAAGCACATGTACTACGCTTATAAATACAATTATATACTAGACAGAAAAAAAAATGTTTCGGGATAAATCATGGCTCGTGATAAACATATCTTTTTTGGAGTACTTTGAACGGTGGTGTATATCCATTCTCTTTAAAAAGTGTTTCCAGTGCTTCCGAAAGATGCTTATTTGTCGGAAGAGTTTTAAGGATCGTTGCACCCGGACGTCGATTCACAAGGCGATAAATAGCGTACATGCTATGGAAATAATTATGTTTCCGCGCAGAAATTCCATGTACATCTTCAGGATGAAATTCTTGTCGTGTCCACCAACCCGAAAATCTCTCCATCGGGAAACGAGCCTGTTTACTTAAAATATGCTGTCTGTCTTTTTCTCCTTCTTTTTGTCTCGCATATGCAATGCACTGACGAACGGCCTTGTATGTCAGGATCAAAGCACCTTTTGTTGTATATTCATCCACGCGATGTATTACGCTGTCTATATCTCCCAAAACATCTTCCTCTCCATAATTGTCTCCTTCATCCAAAATCGTGTCCACTTTCTTTCCTGGTGAATGTGCAATTTTCAACAATTCCTCCAGTGCATGGTAGGTCATGAAAGGATCTTGAATACGGGTTTCGTTTTCTACGTCAATAATTCTTTCAATCACATCTAATAGACATGGGTCCGTATCCGTATTACATGGTTGTGGTACGTGGGTGGTCAAGTAAGGCACTTCATAAAATACCTCCGAATCAGACATTGCATAAAACAACTTTCGATTCGCTGGTCATCATAAAAAGACTTTTAACGGGAGTTTTTTTTGGTTTTGTTTTTTGGTAATATTTTATCTTTTTTTTTCACTACAATCATTCATGAAATTCCGAAAATAGATCTAGGTGAATTTGATACCAGTATTATTTTTTTATTATTCAAACAACTAGCATTTGAGAAAGTTCTGATACTTGGTATGGACCATAATCATTACACTTGCGGGAGTAATACCGGAAATACAGCCCCTTTTCATGAACTTCCGGATGATTTATGTAACACAATAAGAGGTTATCTTACGATTCATGATGTACTCACATTATGTATGGCGAGTCGAAGAATGTACACATTATTTTCGTCAAACACGCTTTGGAGAGATATCTATGAAAAAGAGATACCATGGCTATCGAAATCCGTATCGAAATCCCAAGACGAAGACGAAGACGATTCGCTACAATTCCCTACACTTTCGCGCGAAAGTGCAAAAGATTTTCATCCTTTCTGTTGTTGGAAAGATTTGACTATATCTACCTACACATCAAACAAACAGAGAGACGAGCGTGACACTGTGTATTTTATTATGGCTTCGAATCGAATATGGGACTGGATATGTTGGGTACCTATGCGGTGCAACTTTCTTACTTGTATCCATGATAACGATTGTCCCCTGATTGGTGTATTCACCGAAGAAAGAGTTGCAAAAGGAATTACACGTGTTACATTCGTGAATCAAGCACTTTCTGGACAATTTATAGTCCCGAAAGAAAATACAGAAAAATGCCTGAAGATAGTCAAAGATGTGATGGAAAAATCTCTCACACTCGCAACGGTTCCACTCAAGGATAATTCTG
>SDBT01015167.1_pt1 | contig 12257 bp, 9 predicted proteins | sample 2277101 | NCBI WGS metagenome assembly SDBT01 (sample SAMN10404973, study PRJNA504765) | marine sediment metagenome | isolation source: marine sediment core GS10_PC15, 103 cmbsf | place: Arctic Ocean: Southern Knipovich Ridge | collected 2010
CAAGTACACGCCTTCAGATATTATTAATCGATTACAAAACCTCCAGAATATGAGGGTCCTGGTTGTTGGGGACACAATTATCGACGAGTATCACTACTGCAAACCGCTTGGCAAATCACCGAAAGAAAACCTTATCCCAGCGCGATATCTATCTGATGAAACGTTCGCCGGTGGCATATTGGCTATAGCCAACCATGTAGCCGGCTTCTGTAACGAGGTTGAGGTGGTAACCTGTTTGGGTAAGGTAAATGGTTACGGAGACTTTATACTGGCCAACTTAAGGCCCAACGTGAAAAGTAAATTATTCTATCAACCTGATTCAACGACCATAGTCAAACGCCGTTTCGTTGAAACAGACCTCTTGAAGAAACTATTTGAAGTCCAATTTCTAAATGGTCACCAATTAAATGGTTCATTAGAAGAAGATATCTGCCAGTACCTTGCATTAGATGTCGCCAATTACGACCTCGTCATAGTCGGTGATTACGGTCACGGATTCATAGGGAAGAAAATAATAGACGTTCTCTGTGAAAAGGCAAAGTTCCTAGCGGTAAACGCTCAGACCAATTCGGCGAATATTGGATTCAACCTGATAACGAAGTACCCACGTACGAATTATTTTTGCATTGATGAGCCAGAAATTCGTCTGGCTACACACGATGACTTCAGTTCTCTGGATGTAGTGGTAAATAAGGTAGCCAAAGAGCTTCAATGTCACCGTGCGGTAGTGACTCAAGGTCATCTCGGTTCCCTCATTTACAACCAGGACAGTGGTGTTATAGAAGTCCCGGCCTTTTCCCGTGAAGTAGTGGACAGGGTAGGTGCCGGCGATGCTTTCCTTTCCGTAACATCCCTGTGTGTTGCCGCCGGATTCCCCGATGAATTAATCGGATTTATAGGGAACGCCGTTGGTGCTTTGGCAATACGTATTGTAGGTAATCGCTCTCCAGTAGAACCCGTCAGCTTATTTAAATACATTGGGACACTTCTTAAGTAGGAGAAAATGTATGAACGATTTCGGGAAACTAATATTAGTTACCGGCGGATGTGGCTATATTGGCTCCGTTTTGGTACCAAAGCTGGCTCAAAAATATCAGGTCACAGTTCTGGATAGCATGCTCTTCGGTAATTACCTGCCGCCACTGCCTGAGGTAAAGGTAATACAGGGTGACATTCGAGATAGCCAGTTAATTCGCTCTTTACTCTCAAACGCTACTGACGTGATTCATCTGGCGGCAATAGCCAATGACCCTTGTTCCGACCTTGATCCAACAATTACTTGCGAGGTCAATAGAAATGCGATAATAGAACTGGTCAAGATAGCTAAAGAATGCGGCGTGAGAAGATTTATTAACGCCTCGTCAAGTAGCGTTTATGGCGTGAAACAGGAACAGTCCGTTACGGAAGACCTCGAACTTGAGCCGATAACCCTTTACGCCAAATTGAAAGCTGAGACCGAGCAGATTGTTAGCCGCTTCGCCAATCATGATTTTATCACTGTCTCTATACGTTCCGCCACGGTATGCGGCTACTCACCGCGGATGAGGTTTGATGTTATCGTGAACATCATCGCCAAATCCGCCATTATTGATGGCGTAATCAACGTCCATGGCGGCAAACAGTTCCGACCCAACATTCACATTGATGACATCACTAACCTCTATACCCTGCTTCTGGAAATACCTGAGCAGAGAATCAATGGCCTGGTATTCAACGTAGGCTCAACGAATTATACCGTAATGGAAATAGCTGAAATGGCTCGCGATGAGATCGGTGCCGAGGTCCACGTAAACACAAACGCCACCGATAACAGATCTTACCGGATTTCTTCAGATAAAATCAAGCGTGAGCTTGGCTACGAGCCGAAGAAGACAATTAGGCAAGCAATGGTAGATATAAGAGATGCGTTTGCCCGGGGCTGCTTCCCGGAGCCAAACCACAACATGTACTACAACATCAGGACAATGAAGGAGCTCAAGAAACGCAACGGGCTGCTGACCGGGGTATAGTTTCTATAATTATTAAGGTACGACGGGGAACAATTAAAAGTAAAATATTTCAACATGAGCAGATTACAGCAACCAGAGGTGACAGTATGAAAGTGGCCTACTCCTACTTACTCCAGCAGTTTACGACAGAGCCGGAGGATAAAATGAAGGTACCGTATATCGACCTGCCCAAAGGCACCAATGCCGACGAGATTCTGGCCGCGCTCCGCGAACAGTTGAAAATTTGCGCCTTTACCATCGGTCCGGAGGTGGCTCAATTTGAGGAAAAATTCGCCCGGGTCTGTAAGACGAGCTACGCTATAGGTGTCAATTCCGGTACTGATGCTCTCATATTCGCCCTCAAGGCACTTGGCATCGGCGCTGGTGATGAGGTAATAACCGCGCCCAACAGCTTCATCGCTACCGCGGGAGCCATCGCTATGGCCGGTGCCCGCCCCGTATTCGCTGATGTTGGCGACGATTATAACATAAACCCGGACCTCATCCCTGACGCTATCACTCCCAGAACCAAAGCCATCATACCGGTGCACTTGACCGGCAACCCGGCCGATATGCCCAGAATTATGGATATCGCTAAAAAGCACAACCTGGCGGTAATTGAAGACGCCGCCCAGGCTATCAGCGCCGCCATAGACGGCAGAACAACGGGCTCGTTCGGTGCTGCGGCAGCGTTCAGTCTTCACCCGTTGAAAAATCTGAATGTATGGGGGGATGGCGGGGTGATTACCACCAACTTACCGGAACTCGACCATAAATTCCGCCTGATGAGGAACCACGGGTTGAAGAACCGCGATGAAGTCGAGTTCTTTTCCTTTAATTCCAGGCTTGATACCGTGCAGGCCATCGTCGGCCTTCATCTGATACCATTTATAGACATAATCACCGAAACCAGAATCAAACACGCTAAGTTCTACGACAGTGCTCTCAAAGAGCTCGCAGACTATGTCACGGTACCGCCGGGAAAACCCGGGGTAAAGCAGGTCTTCCACACATATGTTGTTTTAGTCAAGGATAGGGATAATCTGCTCAAATTCTTAATCGAAAACGGTGTTGAAGCCAAAGTCCACTACCCGATACCCATACACCTCCAGCAGGCGGCGAAATATCTCGGCTATAAGGAAGGTGACTTCCCGGTCTGTGAAGCTCAGACCAGGTCAATCATCACGCTGCCCGTACACCAGCATTTGAGCCAGGAGCAACTTGAGTACGTGGTGGACATGATTAAGAAATTCTACCAAGGTTAATGTTGAATAAGGAAGGATTGGAGAACACGGATAATATGGCAACTTCTATTTCGCTCAGCGTTATGGTTCCAGCGCTGAATGAGGGAAGGAACCTCAGGCGAACCATCGACAACCTGGCGCAGGTCCTTGAGGAGAAAGTGGGCGATTGGGAGATAATCCTGGTCAATGATGGCAGTATAGACCATACCGGTAGTCTAGCTGATGAGCTCGCCAGAGATGAACCTCGCATCAAAGTGATGCACCACCAATACCAACGGGGGCTGGGTTCATGCTGGAAGGACGGAGTGAACGCTGCCACGAAGAATGCTGTGGCCTGGTTCCCTGGCGACGGTGAGAACGACCCTTATGAACTGGTCAAATACCTCTTCCTGCTTGAGCATGTGGACCTGGTAATCCCATATATCACCAACCGCGATGTGCGCCCATGGTATCGGCGTTTCCTTTCCAGAGCTTACCTGTGGGTGATTAACCTGTCTTTCGGTACCATGCTGAGCTACATCACCGGAAATGTGCTCTACCGCAGGTACATCTTTGAGGTAGTGAAACCAGAGGCAGACGGATTCTTCACTCTCACCGAGTGTCCCATCAAGGCATTGAGCTCCGGATTCACCTACGTTCAAGTGCCAGAACGACTCGGCATAAGGCAGTGCGGACACTCGACCATACTTACAACCCGGTCCATTATAACCATTATCCGGGAATACCTTCGCCTCCTGAGCAGCATCTACCTGCGGCAGAAGCCCAGAAGAGTTAGCCGGAAGGTAGTAAGGCACCGTGAAGTACTGAGCATTGATGGCGTCCGGGTGACCTACCTTTCCAGAGGATTAAAGTAGATTTCAGTGAAGGAGAGAAAATATGGCTACGAAAATGAACAGTAAAACAGGACAGCACGAGATGGACGTTGGGGCACTGGAGAAAAAGGCCAGATGGGTACGCCGCGAGGCCATTGAGATGTGCCTGGCTGCTGGCGGCGGCCATGTGGCTCCAGCCTTCTCCTGCACGGATATCCTCGTCGCCCTTTACTACGGCGGTATCATGAAAGTAGACCCCAAAAACCGGTTCTGGCCAGACCGCGACCGGTTTATTCTCAGCAAGGGACAGGGCTGCGCTTCCCTTTATGCCGTGCTTGCCGACTTTGGCTTTTTCCCGGTGAAGGACCTCAGGACATACTGCCAGCTCGGTACGCACCTCGGCGGACACTCGGAATCCAACGTCCCGGGCGTTGAAGCCTTCACCGGGTCACTGGGTCAGGGCATAGCTCTCGGAGCCGGCATGGCGCTGGCCGCGAAGGTGGACGGCAAGAAATATTTTACCTACGTCATTCTGGGTGACGGTGAACTTCAGGAAGGCTCGGTCTGGGAAGCTGCCATGTTCGCCGGACACCACCACCTGGATAACCTCGTGGCTATCATCGACCGAAATGGCCTGCAGGCGATTGACTTCACGGAACAGGCGATGATGCTTGAGCCTCTGGCCGACAAATGGCAATCCTTTGGCTGGGATGTCGAAGTAGTTAACGGGCACGACTACACTGAGATGCTCGAAGTATTCGGCAAGGCGAGAACCCGAGATTCAGATAAACCCTTATGCGTCATTGCCAACACCATCAAGGGGAAGGGCGTGTCCTTCATGGAAAACAAGGCCATCTGGCACTTCCGTATCCCCACTGGTGATGAAATAGCGCAGGCAAGGAAGGAGTTGGAACAATGAGGAACCCATTTTTAAACTCTCTATTCGAAGTTGCTAAAGAGAACCCAAGGCTTACCCTGCTCAGCGCAGACACGGGCGCTCTGGTCATGGACCAGTTCCGTGAAGGACTTCCTGAGAGATGCATTAACGTTGGCATCGCTGAGGCGAACATGATAGGCCTTGCCGCGGGTCTGGCTTTGTCAGGTAAGGTTGTCTACGTTTACGGCATTATCCCCTTCGTCACCATGCGCTGCTACGAGCAGATACGGGTCAGTGTTAGCTGCCAGGACCTGCCAGTAAAGATGGTGGGAGTTGGCGCCGGCGTGGACTACTCCACCCTCGGGCCCACGCACCACGCCCTGGAGGATATGGCCATCATGCGCCTCCTGCCGGGAATGACTATCTTCAGCCCCTGCGACGATGTATCAGCGGCGGCCATCGCCCGGCTTTCCTTTGAGGTACCGGGGCCCGCCTACATCCGCCTGGACCGCTCTGGACAGCCTCTCGTGTACCAGAACGGAAAGGGTGATTTCAGCCGCGGTTTGAATGTGCTGCGTGAAGGAAAAGACATCTGCATCGTCAGCACCGGGAAGATTATCCTCACCGCTCTCCAGGTGGCGGAAAAGCTGAGACAGGAATCTATTGATGCCGGAGTTATTGACCTGTTCCGGGTTAAACCGATAAACACGGAACTGCTACTGGACGCTACCCGTGGGGCCAGACAGGTGGTGACCATCGAGGAGCACAGCATTGTGGGCGGCATCGGCAGTGCCCTAGCCGAAATCTGGACGGACCAGCACGTATCAGCCCCTCTGGCAAGGTTTGGGCTTCCAGACAGCTTTTGCCGCCAGTACGGCAGCCGCGATTACCTGCTCAAGATCAGTGGACTCGATGCCGATACCATTGTGGGCAGAATCCAGCAGAGCTTACTAACAACGGCGGGGTAAGGCAACGATGAAGCTTTTATTCCTTTTCAAAAGTGAAAACTTTATTGCCCCGGTCGGACCGATGTATATATCGGCCATGGCCAGAAAAGATGGTCATCAGACCTCTCTCATCGATACTAACCAGGTCGACTACATGGAGCGCATCGAGGAGTACAGACCGGACATCGTCGCCTACAGCTCTTCTACCGGCGAGTCCAAGCACTATATTGCCATGAACCGCCGGGTGAAGGAGAAATATCCTGAGATATTCACCATCATGGGCGGCCCTCATCCCACCTTCTACCCCGAGATGATTCATGAGACCACCCTTGACGCCATCTGTATTGGCGAGGGGGAAGAAGCTATCGTTGACGTGCTTGACGCGCTGGCCGCGAGACGGTCAGTGCGCGGCATACCCAATATCTTCACCAGAGAGGACTCGTCCTGGGAGGTGCGCCATCTGGTGGAAGACCTGGACTCGCTGCCCATTCCCGACTACGATCTTTATTACGACAATACGACTATGGGCGGTTACCCGCTCAAGTCATTCATGACAGCGCGGGGTTGCCCCTACCCCTGCACCTACTGCTTCAATACCGCCTGGCGCAAGATATATCACGGCAAGGGTAAGATAGTACGCAAGCAGTCCGTGGGCCGCGTCATCGAGGAAATCAGGAGGGTCAAGGATGAGTGGCCACTGACCACGGTCAAATTCTACGATGATATGTTCTGCTACAAGGCCGATAACTGGCTGGAAGAATTCGCCACCAAGTATAAGAAGGAAATAGACTTGCCCTTCTTCGCCCTTACCCGCTGTGACCTTGTCACCGAGGATATGATAAAGCTCCTGAAATACGCCGGCTGCCGCACTCTCAGCATGTCAATTGAGGCCGGAAATGAGAAAATAAGGAGAGAAGTGCTCAAACGTGACATGACCGATGAGCAGATTGTCAACGCCCACCGGCTGTGCGAGAAATACGGGATTTATACTTTCACCAACTGTATCATCGGGTTGCCCAGTACCACGTTGAAAGAGGACCTAGAGTCGCTCGACCTGTGTCTCAAATGCAAGGTGGACTGGGCTGAGTTCCTCATCTTCCATCCCTATCCCAGAACGGAACTGGGTGACCAGGTCATCAACCAGGGAATGTATTCACCAGACTATTACCATATGCATACCTCCTACCTATATGAATCGCCTCTTAGCTCCTTCACTACCAAAGATAAAATGATACAGAGAAACCTGTCGGTCCTGGGATGTGCCTGCGTTGTCTTACCCTGGCTGCGGAATATCACTGTTAAATGGTGGCTGAAATGGCGACCCAACAAATTTTTCACTCTCCTCTACTGGGCAACCAAGATGTACGCCATCCGGCGCAAGATATACGTTACCAAGACAAGTCCCATCCAATCCATAAAGATATATTTGCGTTCTCTCCACCAGGAGCTCTTCCGCCACTCCCAGGATATCGTGCCGGATGAAGAACTGGGCATTAGGAAGTTAGCCAGCATTACCCGAAGCAAGTAGAGCAGGACACAGGCCACCCGAGCCCTTGATTTTTACATACCAGAGCGAAAGCCCGGAGGAGTGAATTTGTCAATTTTAACTCAGGCCCAAATGCGAAAAGTAGCGGCGTTCGCCCGGGAGCGCTGCCGGGACAATGATTTCGGTCACACCATGGAGCATAACAACTTAACGGTGGAGCTTTCCAAGCACCTGGCAGCTGTTGAGAGGGCCAACGAGGAGATATGCGTCGTCGCCGCCTACCTTCATGATATTGCCAAGAATAACTCAAAAAGTCATGGCATTGAAGGCGCGAGCGAGGCTGCTGAATTTTTAAAACACATTGGCGCTCCCGTACAATTCACCAATGAAGTCAGCTACGCTATTTCCCAGCACGATAATGATTCACCCAAAAAGACCGATGAGGCCAAGGTACTGTGGGACGCGGATAAACTGCAGTCGATAGGGCCTTTCGGCTTCGCCCGTATTTTCGGGAACCGGATTTTTTACGGCAAGAAAGATATTTATTACGCCATAGATCAGGCAAGATACTGGGAGCGATTTTTCTTTGACCGTTTTTACACAGCCGTCGGCCGCGAGGCAGCCACACCTCCTCACCAGTATATGAATAAATTCTTTGAGCTCTGCGATGCGGTTCTGGAGGCCAATCTGGACCCCCTGCTCGAACCCACCGCTCCCGCCACCGGGAACCACCAAAAGCAAGGCCAAAAGAGGAACCACAGAGCGCGCCGGCTTTCTGAAACCCAGATGTCCGAGGTTATCAATTACGCCCGGGAACGGTATAAATCCGGTGATATCCACCATGGCACAGACCATATGGAAATTACGGTCAGACTGGCAGGATATCTGGCCGAAAAAGAAGAAGCCGATGCAGAGATATGTACCGTTGCTGCTTACTTGCATGATATTGCCAAAGCCAAGACCGGGGTTATGCCTAAAGGCAATTTCCAAGAACTCCAGAATAAATCCGATGGTCATGGCCAGCTCGGGGCAGCGGAAGCAGAAAAATTCCTCTCCAAAATAGGCGCGCCTGCCCGCTTCACCAGGCAGGTTGCCTATGCTATCTCACAGCACGATAATGATTCACCCAAAAAGACCGTTGAAGCGAAGATATTATGGGATGCCGACAAGCTACAACTGGTTGGCCCGTTCGGCTTTGCCCGAATCGTTCAGTATTACCTGGCCTATCTGCATACGGACATCAATTACGCAGTAGAGCAGGCGAAACACTGGCAGCAGTTCTTTTTTGAACGATTCTGCAGCGATACCGGACGTGCTTTGGCATCTGGGCTGCATGATTTCATGGCCGGATTTCACAAGCTTTGCAGTGATATCAAGGAGGCAAAACTCAATAATCCTTCTCCCAGCTATCAGCAATTCGTCAGGCTAACTTAATTATTTCATGATTTTACGGTTGGGAAGGAAATAATTTAAGCCTGCGAAAACCAAAATAGGCCATATTGAGCAATAACATCAACAGATTACCCCAAATTAAAATCCAGATTATCTGGAACAAAGACTCGTGGATTAGGATAATAGCAATCACTTCGCCAACGGTGATAATGTCGGCCAGGAGCATTATCCACAGTTTACCGATAGAAAAGCTGTAGTGGATGAAGACCACATTTAAAGAGAAGAATAACGCCGCCGCTACATACAGGCCAATTAGCGTCTGGGCCCCAATATAGGCCTCACCGAAAAACAGCCTGATAATAATACCGGGGAAGGCCCAGCAGATAACAGCCACGCCACCAGAGAGAAGCAGGGTAAGGCCCAGACTCTTTAACAAAAGACGAGTGGTGCTGTTTCCCAAGACGTGACTCTCAGTCGCGCGTGGTAACAACACGAAAGATACCGCCATGGGCAGAAAAATAATCACTTTACCTATAGTGGCAACTGCGTGATACAGCCCGGCCGTCTCGCCTCCAATATAATGAGTGACCAGCATCACGTCAACACTGGCCGGCATGGCAATAAAAACCGCCAATAGCAAGGTGGGAATGAGGATCAGCCTTAGCCTTGGTTTATATCTTACCGGGTTCCGGGCACCGATGATAAGTAGCTTTCTGATCAAAACCAAGCCCAGAATGGTTGCTATCGCCGTGGAGGCGAGTAGTGCGCTAACCGCGCCACTTAACCCCCACCCAAGCCAGACCAGAATGATGCCAAGAATCAGTTTTAATCCCTGTGATGTGGTATAACCGGTGATGCCGAGTTGCTTGAATCGCTGCAGTCCCTGCTGTAAACCCAGCCCAATATCTAAAGCCAGAGCGGTGAACAGGGAAAAAGCTAAAATGATAACCGGTTGTATGGAGGTGACGTGGAAGAAGGCGGCGATGGACTTCGAGGCGACAAGGAGTATCACCGTGGGTATCAGACATAGTACGCTGATTTTCAATCCCAGTCTCACAAAAGTGCTTGCCGCCGTTACTTCGTCGGCTTTCGCTTTGATTCCGGCGATATTCACCGCTATGGCCTCTCTTAACGACTGACCAATAAGACAGGAGATATAAAAGATGGCAAACATGGCACCAAAGATACCAAATAACTCCGGACCTAAGAATCGACCCATCAGCAACAGGTACAGATAGGTAAAACCGTAACCGGAGACCGTCATTAAGAGTAAGATACCGGTATCGGAAGTAATATTCTGTCTGATTAAGGACAACGACAGTATTTTCATCGACTTTGAACTTCGCTTTTACGCAATAAGCAGATATGGGGCTATATTTACCTCAGGCTACATCAGTTATACGGAAGTATAAAGTATCACCTGAATACACCAGGGAGAAATGTCTTGAGACCATAGTATATTTCCAAGAACCATGTTCCCCTGGCAAGGCTGACCCTGGCTCTTCGCAAAAGGTATCTCGGGTTAAGGTAGAACCTGCGGAAGAACAGGTTATAGTATTTCTGCAGCATCTCATAACTCAAAGTCGGGTGGTCATAGACATCTCCGGCCCCTTGATACCTATATAGCGTCCAATCTCTGGTCTTGATCAGCCCTTTCTCTTCATAATCCCGAAAGAGCCTAGCGTCCGGGAGAGGCATGGTAATAGTGGCCTTGGCAAAATCTGGCATCAGCTTAACGGCGAAATCAAGGGTCTTCTTCATGCTCTCTTCAGTCTCAACAGGCAATCCCAGCATGAAAAAGCCGATACTCTCCAGACCTGCCTTCCTGACCATTTCCATAGCCCTTATACTCTGTTCCAGAGTAATTCCCTTATCAATTGAATCCAGGCATGCCTGGTCGCCGCTCTCAAACCCGATGCAAACCTGGTACAAGCCGGCTTTCTTTGCCAGGACAAGGAATTCTTCATCTATGCAATCGACTCTAAAGCCTGCTGCCAAGTTCCAGGGAAATTGCAACCCCTCTTTCAGAATCATCTCGCAAATTGTCTTCGCGCGTTCCATGTTAGTGGTAAACATATCGTCCACGACGCGAATCTCCTTGAAGCCCAGCCCCAGCATGTACTTTATCTCCTCAATAACCCTTTCTGGAGATTTAGCCACGAATTTGCGACCAAAGACTGCCTTGCCGCAGAAACTGCAATTAAAAACGCATCCCCGGCTTGTCATCACGTCACTCATGGGTGTTTTTCTGGAAACCAGCTTGGAGCACTTATACCTTGGTATATCAAAAAGGTCTAAAGCAGGGAAAGGAAGGGAGTCCAGGTCCCGAATACGTTCTCGAGAAGGAGTTGATGAAATTTCCTCTCCTTCCTTGTAGTAGATGCCTTTGATATCAGACAGAGCCTTTCCCTCTGCTATCTCTACTATAGTATTGTCACTTTCCCCAACGGCCACGATGTCAAAAGCAGACGTGTTGAGGCATTCTTCTGGCAGAGCGGAGGCATGCGGCCCACCGAGGACAGCTATTACCTCTTTCCCCAACCTTTCTTTCACAACTTTACTTATTTGCGCTGCCTCAAAATACAGGGGCGTGGTGCAGGTAACACCTACAATTCGTGGCCTTGATTCTTCCAGAGTTTTGTCCAATACCTGAAAGGGGTCTTTCTCTATTCCCAGGTCTAGTATGGAAACGCTAAAGCCTTTTTCTCTTAATATTGCAGCCAGGCAGGCTAGGGACAGTACCGGATAGACCTGAACATATGCTGCCACCTTGGTGCCCCTATATGTTCCAAAAGCTGAGGGCGGATTGATTAATAGTATATTCCTCCTATTTTTCATATTCACCACCTTGATCTAATACTCTTATGGATAACATGTATGACCAGGTGTCACCCCTCCCCTTTTAAATTTACTCAGTGCTTACCTCCGGTGCCAGGGCTCCCGCTACCGAGTAGGCCAGGTACTCAACTTGGGCGTTTATGTTCTCACCCTCTTTGTTGCTGAGGTCGCCGAACAAGATTTTTTTATCCGGGTTGGTGCCGGAGAGAACTACCGAGGCTACCTCAGCACCGTCAACATATACCTTTAGAGTACGCCCGATGATAGCCAGCCGATAGATATGGAAATCATCCGTAGTGTCCATCTTGTACGTTTTTTTCAATTCGTTCGAGTCTCTTATATAGATGCGGTCATCATAAAAGGAAATCTTGCCCTCCCGGCTGCCATCAATAAGGGAGAACATAGCCCCGTCTGACCCGGCGGCGGGGGCTTCCAGAATCTTCATCTTCACCTCAGCGGTGGCACCCGTGGCATTGTCGAAGCTATCGATGGGGTATCCCGTCCCACAGGGGTCAGTCCCGGTCCCGGCAGTGTCAATGGTGAAGCCCCGCCTGATTTCTGTCCATTCTCCTGCTGCTTCTTCTTCCGCCACTGCTTCCTCCACGGGCTCAACCGGCACCCCATCTGGAGACCTGGCTCCCGCTACCGAGTAGGCCAGGTAATCAATTTGGGC
>SDBT01015168.1_pt1 | contig 12256 bp, 11 predicted proteins | sample 2277101 | NCBI WGS metagenome assembly SDBT01 (sample SAMN10404973, study PRJNA504765) | marine sediment metagenome | isolation source: marine sediment core GS10_PC15, 103 cmbsf | place: Arctic Ocean: Southern Knipovich Ridge | collected 2010
GTTGTGTCCTGTAATGAAAATTTGTTATCAGTTGAAGTTAGAAGATTATCATTTATTTGGATATAATTTCCGAAAAATGTTTCGCTTCTAAGCAGGTTGCAGCCAAGTAAATTTTCTTCTCCAAAATAATCCCAAAAAATATTTATCTCTTCATCTTGACCGTAAGCAAAAAAGTAAGTATTCAAAGCAGACGCATTTAGTTGTTCTATTAAACAAAAAAACGAAATTAATACTATAAAATGAATTCTTTGAATAATTGTTTTCATTTCTCATCCATAAAATTTTGTAATAAATTTTCTAATTTAATATTCTCAAAAAGATAAAAACGAAAAAACTCTGATAAATTTACCAGTTATTTACCTATTTTTTTTATATTATTTGTCAAGTATTTTTTTCTCGTTTCTCTTTTTCCAATGTTAGAATTATAAGCCACGAAGGGCACCCCGATGCAATCATTCTTCATTACGGAGCAGGCGAAGAAAAATATTAATCCAATTAAAACTGTGTTTACAAACCTTGAAAAGGTTTATGAGTTTTTCTTCCTGCTACACTTTTTCGGGGTTGCCCCATCAGATTATTTCCTTATAGATTCCCACTTCCGTCAAAAGCAGGACACAGTTTATGGAAATGACAATCTTTTTATGTTCTCTTTATAATAAATCCCATTTGACAAAACAGATAACCGGAAAATCTTAAGCACAGAAAAAATTGGAAGGATTCTTTTTTGAGTAAAAATTTAATTTCCATCGAAAATCTGCAAAAATCATTTTCCGGAAAAGTGATTTGTGAGAATGAATCATTCGGGATTTTTGATAATGAAAAAATTGGATTCATCGGAATAAATGGATGCGGAAAATCAACTTTGCTGAAGATGCTCTTTCACATCGAAGAACCGGACTTTGGAAAAATAATTTACAGAAAGGGAATTCGAGTTGGTTATCTTGATCAGGTGCCTCAGCTCAATCCTGAACTAAATATCTATGAACATATCTATTTTAGTGACCATCCGGAATTTACATTACTGCGGGGATATCACAGAATTCTGGAAAAAATGGAGTTAAATCCAAGCTTAGCTTTGCAAACCGAACTTCATAAAATTATCAAAAAAATGGATGCTAAAAATGTCTGGGAAACTGAGATCAAAGCAAAGTCTTTTCTCACAAAATTCGGATTTTCAAATTTTACTGAAAAAATCAAAACCCTTTCCGGAGGTCAAAAAAGACGTCTCGACCTGGCTCGTGTTTTGATGGATAATCCTGATGTACTGCTGCTGGATGAACCTACAAACCATCTTGATATCGATATTATCGAGTGGCTTCAGGATTATCTTTCAAACTATAAAGGAACTGTTATTTTCGTAACTCACGACAGATATTTTTTGGATACAGTTTCCGATAAAATCATGGAAATTGAAAATGGAAAAATCAAATTCTATCAGGGTAATTATTCCAATTACATCCGCAGAAAAGAACAGGAACTTATTGACCTGCAACGCAAAGAAACACGACGTTCTGCTCAATTGAAAAAAGAACTGAAATGGCTGCAAAGAGGTGCAAAGGCAAGAACTTCCAAACCAAAAAATCATCTGGATAGAGTTAAAGAACTCATAGATAAATCTTACCTTTCTGATGATGCTGAATTGGATATTTCGTTCATGATAAAAAGGTTAGGAAAAACTATCCTGGAAATCCGGAATGTAGGGAAGAAATATAGGAATCTGGAACTGTTTAAGAATTTTAATCATACTTTTCAGAAAATGGAGCGAATCGGAATTATCGGTGCGAACGGCTGCGGAAAAACCACTCTTCTTAAACTGATAACTAATGAGGAAAAACCGAGTTCCGGAAAAATAAAAATCGGTGTGAATACAAAATTTTCATATTTCAAACAAGATATCGATGAGTTTAATAAAGACCAGAGTGTTATAAATTACATTCGGGAATATGCCGATAACATCCGAACTGCTGACAGCACTCTGCATTCTGCGTCGGAAATGCTGAAGAAATTCCTCTTTGATGGTAAAATGCAGCAAAACAAAATTAAAAGTCTTTCCGGTGGTGAACAGAAAAGACTGTATCTGCTTCGCTCTTTGATGTTTGGCAGTAATTTCATCATCCTGGATGAGCCAACAAATGACCTTGATATTAAAACTCTCGAGATACTGGAAGACTATCTCGATGCTTTTAAGGGAAACATTCTCGTAGTTTCACACGATCGCTATTTTTTGGATAGAGTTGTTGATTATCTTTTTATTTTTGAAGAAGATAAAATCATAAAATTTCCCGGAAATTATTCCGATTATTTGCTGGTGAAGCGTTACAGAGAAGAGATAAAACAGGAAAAGGAAAAAACTAAAAAAGAGCGGATAAAATCTAAAAGAGATAAACTTTCCTTTAAAGATAAACGTGAACTGAAATTTTTAGAAACTGAAATTATAAAATTGGAATTAAAACAAAAGCAACTCGAGCAAAAAATTGAAAATGAAGCAGCAAATCTGAATTATAAAGATTTCTATACAATCACATCTGAGCTTAAAGATATAGAGAAAAAGCACACAAAACTCTCTGACCGCTGGCTGGAACTGGAAGAGAGAAATTAGAAATTGAAAATTGAATATTGAATATTGAAAATTAGAAATTCCAAAGCTCGATTCTCCTTTTCCCTTTCTACGTTTTTTTTATTTGACATAATTCTTCTGAAAATGGAAAATAATTTTGTAAGTTTATTTAAATCATGAATCGTTAAAGACGAAGATATGAAATCTTTAAAACTAAAGCTTAAATTGCTGCATATTTGTATATGTTTTTTTTGAATGTTTTTTTTAGGAGTATATTATGTTTATGTTATACATTTTTTTATTTTTAATTTTATCTTTTTTAATTTTAGACTTTATTACACTAAACAAAATTAGAAAATTAGGTAGTAAAGATAAATCTATGATACCAGATGAAAAATATTTTGATTTAAAGTATAAGATTCAATATCTAATATCAATATTTTCAGTTATTCTTTTTATTGGAGTTTTTCTTGGCTATAATTCAATACAAAATATTGAAACAAAAATTTCTAATGAAATTTCAGAAAGTATACTTGATCTTAAATCGAGAATCGCAAAATCTGATACACTAATAACAAGACATGAAAAATCTTTAAAAGAATTTGAAAGTGAGCAAAAAAAAATTCAAGATGTATTGAAAAAATCAAATAAAGATGTATTAAGTTTATCAGATAGTGTTAATGAATTAACGAAAAAGACTTTTGTTAATCCAAAAATTTATATTTGTCATTTTCTTTTTGATGAAAAAAATGTTGGTAACCCAAATGGAGAAATATTTTATTTTAAAGACATCCCAACTATCGATAAAAATGAACTTCCAATTTTTAAAAAAGAACCTTCTCTCTTTTTTTCTGCTATAGTAATGCAAATTGAAATTTTTGAAGTAACAAAAGAATATTTCAGAATTGGAATATTTAGTCGTTCTGATAATAATTGTGATATCGACATCGACATGTTAATATTATACAAGGATGAATAAATATGCCGGAAATAAGTAGATTTTTAGGAATTGTGATTTATATGTATTTTAATGAACATAATCCTCCTCACTTTCATGTTCAATAAAGAGTTCTGCATAATTCATATTAAACCACTAAAGTGGTTCTGTGCGAGTTTGGTTTCATTTCATCCAACAGTTAATCCGGCAGCTGCCGGATAATGATATACTAAATATTGAATTAACCCACAACTTTTTAACCCGTTAAATCTTTTGCTTCTATTTAACTGGGTCAGTTGTGGGAATAATCAAACCCATATATGCAAATTTCAACCATTTTAATGGTTTTTGAAATTTTGCCTAATTATGCAGAACTCATTCATGTTCAATACAACGAGTATAAAGCTTCAATTTTCATTGAATCTTTAGGTATTCTCGAAGGGAAATTGCCGGGCAGAATTTACAGCATTGTTGCAGAATGGGCTATGGAGCATACAAATGAATTATTAGATAATTGGAATGAGCTCAAGGAAACTGGTCGTTTTCACAAAATTAAACCCTTGGTTTAGAAAGGAGATTATATGTTATCAGTTATAAAAGCTGAATATTTAAATAACTTCTCAATTCGTTTATATTTTAATAATGGAAAAACCGGAGTAGTTGATTTCAAAAATATTATTTTTAAAGACCCCCGTCCAATTTGAGGTAACTCTGAAAAAGCCTCTTTCAAAAAATCTTGCAGTTGGCAATTTCAGAGTTGAATAGAAACCGATATCGTGGAAGAAACCTTGAAAGGGCTAATTTGAAAGTCTGAAATGATAGAAGCCTTTTCAAGGGGTAATATCAAGAAATGTTCAAAAAATGGGAATATATCTAATATCGGATTGTATTATAATAAAAAACTTAACAAGTTTAAAAAACTTGTTAAGTTTGCAAAACGTCAGGAGGTATCAGATGAAAAAGCTTTTAAGTATGATTGTTTTAATGCTGGTTTTGATAGTCCTTTCCCGCATTCATGCTGTTGATATCACTATTCGTACAAGTCAGGGTGGATTACACGACAAACGAGCATCAGAGGATGCACTCGGTGGAGGACAATTAGCTCTCGATGTTAAGCTGAATAATCTGCCAATCGTGCTCTCGCTCGCTGGTGAATATTACAAGAAAGGTCCTAAGGCAATTGAACCTTACGAAATACAGAGTATGACAGTAATATATGTGCTCTATACTGCTCCCTTGTTAAAAAATTGGAAATCAAATTATTATGTTGGTCCTGGAATTGCTTTTATTGAAGTGCCAAAAGAAAATTCCGATGCAATGGAAAAGGGTATTGCATTCGATGCTGCTGCAGGAATCAACATTAAAGCTTTCTGGAAAATAGGTGTTTATGTGGAAGGCAAATATATTTACAGCGGCAAAACCGTGAACAATATAAAAGTAATCGATTTCAGTGACGTGGGTTTGTTAATTGGTTTTTTACTTAATTTTGGCTGGTAATTCGATAATACTGAAAACAAATTCAATGTACAAAAAAAGCTGGTTCTGTTAACCAGCTTTCCAAAGGTTAAATCTCAAAGTTGATTATTCTTCGTCTTTTTTTTCTTCCTTCTTTTCGATATTAATAATTTCAATGGTAAACTTGGAAGCAACTGCAGCTAAAGCCCCGATAGCAGCCCAGGCAGGAGCCAGAAGAAATCCAACCACTCCCACTGTGATAGGAATTTCAAGATAAGTTTTACCTTCATCATTTTTGATGATAATTCTTCTAACATTGCCAGCATGAAGAATTTGTTGAATCTTTTTTAAAAGATTTTCACCTTTAACTTTAAAAACTTTCTTTTTTTCTTTAGTTTCCATCTTTTCCTCCGATGAAATTTATTGATATTTTTCAGCAAAGTCTTTTCCTGCTTGCATTGCTTTCAGGTTGGCTTCTACCACGTTTTCACCTTTTTTCCCGAAAATGAACTTGATGCCTTGCTCCAGCTTTTCATAAGGTAAATCTAAAAAACTGGAAGCTGCACCAAGTACAACCATATTCATGGAGCGGCTGGCATTCAAGTCTTTGGCAATCCGGTCAGCATCTATTGCGATATGGTTTTGGATGGTTTTTACTTCAAACATTAGTTTTTCCATATCCGGATAATTCGGGATATTCACAAATGGTTTGGTGTTTGTGATAAGCCAACCATTCTCAGCAAGATATGGCTTGTAACGTAATGCTTCCATTGGTTCCACTGAAATGATCATATCTGCCCCACCGTGCGGAATCAAGTCGGAATAAATTTCTTTATCAGAAATTCTGAGATGAGATTGTACATCTCCACCACGCTGAGACATACCATGTACTTCAGCTTGTTTGAGGTTCAAACCCGATTCAATAGCTGCATATCCAATAATGGTGGCAATGGATAGAATTCCCTGTCCACCAACTCCTGCCAGAATTATATCTTTTTTCACCATTGTCTCCTTTTTTTTTGCCACCAAGTCACAAAGACACAAAATTAAATTCTTATCTGTGTAAATCCCTGTCATCCGTGTGTTATTTTTATCATAGACTTACAATAACAATTTCACTATTTTGCCACCAAGTCACAAAGACACAAAATTAAATTCTTATCTGTGTAAATCCATTCCATCCGTGTTCACCCTGTGAAATAATCCCGATATATCGTATCGGGACTGTTCCTGTATTGCAGGATTTCACGGGGTAAATCCGTGTGCTATTCTTCTGCGTCTAATTCTTTTTCTTCCTTTTGGCAAAAACATGAATACAAGGACGCTTTGGAATGATCACAGACACTCCATTATATTCAATCTCTTCTTTAAAGACTTTCACATTCTCTTCATGATTCTTACTGAGAGGAACAATTACTCGAATGTGTTCTTTTTCAACTCCAATTCCTTCACAAATCTGCTCTATCCTTCCTCTAACCTGAGATTCCTGCATTCCGGTCATAGCTGTAATATCATTATCCATAATGATGATAACAACATTGGATTTGGATTGTACAGCATCCAAAAGAGGTGTCATTCCAGAGTGACCAAATGTGGAATCACCAATAGTAGCGATAGCTGGAAATAATCCCGCGTCAGCAGCACCAACCGCCATAGAAATGGAAGCACCCATATCCACGCAAGTATCAATTGCCTGATACGGTGGCAGGAAACCAAGTGTATAACATCCGATATCAGAGAATCCATGTCCTCGCCCATATTTTTCCATAGCAACATTCAAAGCTTTATATGTATCAATATGAGGACAGCCAATGCACAATGCCGGCGGTCTTCCAGCTACAACATCCGGAATTGCCTGGCTGGGTATCTTTGGAAGTTTGAGAGCTTGCCGCACAATCTGTGGATTAAGTTCACCATCACACGGTATGGTTCCGTCCAGTCTTCCTTTGATCTTCTTGTTTCCAAGAAAACCTTTCAGCATTTCTTCTACCAGCGGCATTCCTTCTTCCAAAACTAAAATTTCATCACATTCGGAAGTGATCTTTTCAATATGCTTTTTGGGAATAGGATACTGACCAATCTTTAGCACAGGATGAGAACATTTACCGTCTTCATAATTTTCCATCAAATAGTTAAAACCCAATCCACAAGCAATAATACCAAGGGATTTATCATCGCTATCAATGTATTTATTAAAAGGTGAATTCTCGGATTCTTTTACCAAATTCTTCTGAATCGAAAGCAGATGTTTATACTTTTTACGAGCAAAAGCCGGCAGCAGCATAAACTGATTCGGGTTTTCAGGAAGCTGCATTTTATTTTCTATGAGAACTTTACGACGTTTCACACCGGCACGAGAGTGAGCCAACCTTGTAGTTACTCTCACCATTACCGGAAGATGATATTTTTCTGAGATTTCATAAGCCAGGAAAGGCATCTCATAAGCTTCCTGCTGGCTGGAGGGCTCCAATGCCGGCATCAAAGCAAACTTGGCAAAATAACGCGAATCCTGTTCATTTTGAGAAGAGTGCATGGATGGATCATCTGCCACAGCTACGATAACTCCTCCATTTGCTCCGGTCAAAGCTGAATTCATATATGGGTCTGCTGCCACATTGAGCCCCACATGTTTCATGGTTACAATCACTCTTTTTCCTGCATAAGACATTCCCAGAGCTTCTTCCAGAGCAGTCTTTTCATTTGCAGACCAAGTTCGATGAACATCCCGCTCTATCGCTTCCGGGTTGCGCTGAATATATTCCACTATTTCCGTAGAAGGAGTACCCGGATACCCATAAGCACCGGATAAACCCGCATCCAGAGCACCCTGAGCAATAGCTTCATCACCCAAAAGCAGTAACTTCTTCATAATTTGCTCCTTGTTTTTTGCCACAAAGACACTAAGACACAAAGTTTTTTTATTATTTCTTATCTGTGACTATCCGTAACATCCGTTTACCCCGTGAAATCCTGCAAAGTAGGAACAGCGAAGCTGTATTTCACGGGGTAAATCCTTGTGCTATTTTCATAATTAATCATCTCTATCTGCGTCTAACTCTTTTTTTTGTTCATTTTTTTCCATAAAATAAATATTAAAAAATCTTACAAGCTTTTTATTTGACATATAAGAAATGGTAAAATTCCTTGAATTTAGGAGATAAATAAATCTGAGAATTAAATAATTTTATCGATTATTAAGGATTTTAAATGAAGAATAACTCAAACTTTCTTACTAAGCTTGAAAGATTTGTTTTTGAAAACAAGTTAATAAAAACCGGAGATAAAGTTCTGGTCGGCTTTTCCGGTGGAGCAGACTCAACTTCTCTACTCTTAGGACTCTGGCATTTAAAATCCATGTATAAATTTTCAATTTTAGCTGCTCACATCAACTATAATTTACGAGGGAAAGATTCTTTCAATGATGAAGAATTTGTGAAAAATTTCTGCTTTAAGAGAAATATCTCGCTGGTTGTTAAGAGTGTAACTTTAGAAACAGAAAGCAACCTGGAAAACAAAGCTCGCGAGATCAGGTTTGAATATTTCAATAAAATCTCAAACCTTTATAAAATCAATAAAATTGCTTTAGGGCACAATAAAAACGATCAGGCTGAAACCGTTATTCTACGGTTATTCAGAGGAGCAGGTTTAACAGGTTTGAGAGGAATAAAACCAATTAATAACCAGATCATTCATCCCCTACTTTCATTTTCCCGGCAAGAAATTTTAGATTTTCTTAAACAGGAAAATACTTTATGGAGAGAAGATCAATCAAATCAGGAAAACATCTTCAGCCGCAATAAAGTCCGCAATGAATTACTTCCCTGGATCAAAAAAAACCTAAATGTCAAAGTGATTGAAAAATTGTTCGATACATCATCTATATTTGGAGAAATGGATGATATTCTGCGAAACCTGGCTAATCTGAAAATTTCAAAAGCTCTGATTAAACATTCCCAGGATGATTTTCGGTTTTCTTTAGAAACTCTCAAGAAAACAAAACCTATTTTACGATTTTATATTTACCGTGAAATTTATGAACGACTTTCTGGTGATGAAAAGGATTTTTACCAGAAAAATTTTGAGGAAATCGAATCTATCATTTACTCGAATGGCAGTAAAAAAATAATCCTTCCTAAAAATGTTTATGTATTCAAAGAATATAATGATTTAATCTTCGGTAATGTTTCCGAACTTGAAGAGATCGATGTTCAAAATAAGCGGGAAATCGTTAGTTTAAGAAATCGATTTACTTTTGAAGATTATCGGATAATAATGAAAAAACTGAAAAAAATTCATCATAAACGGTATCTTTTCGAAGATAAAAAAATAACCTACATCGACTTAGATAAAACCTCCTTTCCCATAACGATCAGGCATCGTCAACCCGGAGATAGATTCTATCCTTTTGGCATGCAACACTCCAAAAAGTTAAAAGATTTTTTCATTGACGAAAAAGTACCCAAATTCGAGAGGGATAAAGTCTTGCTGTTCTGCGATAATGAAAAAATTTTATGGATTGCGGGCATGAGAATTGACAATCGTGTTGCAGTTACAGATTCAACTAAAAATATTCTGAAATTGAAAATCGAAAAAATCTCATATAAAAAAGCCAGACCAGCAGAAAGATTTAAAAAGAGGAAATAGAAAAATATGGATAAAGATATTTTAAGAATCCTTCTATCGGAAGAACAGATTCAAAAAAAAGTATCTGAACTTGGAAAGCAGATTTCTGAAGAATATAAAGGTAAAAATCCGATAATGATATGCATTTTAAAAGGTGCTGTTTTTTTCCTGACAGATCTGCTGAAAAACATCACAGAACCATTGGAAATTGATTTTTTTTCTCTTTCCAGTTACGGAATCAGCACAAAGTCTTCGGGTGTTGTAAAAATCAGAAAAGATATAGATTCGGATATATTGAATCGTCATGTGATAATCGTGGAAGATATTGTTGATAGTGGACTTACGTTGAAATACATTTATGATTATTTGGAAAAGCACAACCCTGCTTCTGTGAAAATCTGTGTTCTTTTGGATAAACCCAATGCTCATGAAATTGATATAAAGATCGATTTCCTTGGATTTGAAATAGAAAACGATTTCGTGGTAGGATATGGTTTGGATTATTCGGAAAAATATCGTAATTTATCTTATATAGGAATTTTAAAAGAGGAGATATATTCCTGATGGAAAATAATAATAAACAAAAAAAACAACCGGATAAAGAGAAGAAGTTTTTCCCAAAAATGAAGAAATATCAATCTATAACTTTCTGGGTTGTGATAATTCTTTTCTTAATCCTTTTTTATCAGATGAGTAAACATGCGGGTGGAAAAATTCAACAAATTTCTTACACTGAATTTATCACGATGGCAGCAAATGGAGAAGTTTTATCTGCAATCTTCAATGGCAAAGACGTGAATCTTACAGATATTAACAATACAAAATACACCACTTATCTACCTTTTGAAGATTCGGATCTAGTAAAAGAATTATCTGCTTCCGGAGTGATTGTCTTTTCTCAAAAGCCATCAAGAGTTCTGGGAATGATCTTTTCCTGGCTACCTTTTCTTATTTTCATTGGATTCTGGTTATTCATGATGAAAGGAATAAAAGGTGGTGCAGGACAGGCATTTAGTTTTGGAAAAAGCAAAGCACGTTTAGTAGTTACAGGAAAAACAAAAGTAACCTTTAAAGATGTTGCCGGAGTGGATGAAGCAAAAGAAGAACTTGAAGAGATCATTGAATTTCTCAAAGCACCCGAAAAATTCCAACGTCTGGGCGGCAGGATTCCGCGTGGAGTTTTGCTTTTGGGAAGACCCGGCACTGGTAAAACTCTCCTGGCAAAAGCAGTTGCCGGTGAAGCGAATGTACCATTTTACAGCATCAGTGGTTCCGATTTCGTGGAAATGTTCGTGGGAGTCGGTGCTTCCAGGGTTCGCGATATGTTTGTTCAAGCAAAGAAAAATGCTCCCTGTATAGCTTTCATTGATGAGATCGATGCTGTGGGACGCCATCGCGGATCTGGTTTGGGTGGTGGTCATGACGAACGCGAGCAGACTCTTAACCAGCTTTTGGTTGAGATGGATGGATTTGATCCAAATGATTCTGTGATCATCATCGCAGCTACAAACCGCCCGGATGTTCTGGATCCTGCTCTTTTGCGTCCCGGTAGATTTGATAGACAGGTTATTGTGGACCTGCCGGATATAAAAGGAAGAGAAGCGATATTGAAGGTTCATACAAGAAAACTTCCTGTTTCTAAAGAAGTGAAATACAGTCTTATTGCTCGTGGAACTCCGGGTTTCAGTGGAGCTGATCTGGCAAACCTGGTGAATGAATCTGCTTTGATGGCAGCACGTAAAAATAAGAAAAAAATCGAAATGGATGATTTTGAAGAAGCAAAAGATAAAGTTACTCTGGGTAAGGAACGTAAAAGCAAAGTGATTTCTGAAGAGGATAAAAAAATTACTGCATTTCATGAAATTGGACATGTTTTGTGTTCGATGTTCTTGGAAAAAGTGGAACCTATTCATAAAGTAACCATCATACCAAGAGGATTTACCGGTGGTGCCACGCATATGCTGCAAACCGACAGAACCTATTATACGAAAAGTTATCTCGAAGAGTCGATCATTGGTTTAATGGGTGGTAGATGCGCCGAAGAAATTGTCTTCAGCGAGATCTCATCCGGAGCATCTCACGATATTCAACATGCCACAGCAATAGCAAAAGATATGGTCTGTAAATTGGGAATGAGCGATAAAATCGGACCGATGACAGTGGCAAACAAAGAAACTCAAATCTTTTTGGGAAGAGATATATCACAACATGAAACTATCAGCGAAGACACTGCCAGGTTAATCGATTCTGAAATTAGGAATATTATTACAAATGCATACAAAGAATCGAAGAAAATACTGATGGCAAGAAAGGAGCTGCTTAATAAATTAGCAGAAGCCCTTTTGGAAAAAGAAACTCTAAATTCGGATGAACTATATAAACTCACTTTAGAAAATGTAATGGATGACGATATTGAATTTATCAAGAAAAAATTCAAAAAAGTCCAAGAAATGAAAATTGATATTATCAAACCTGAGAAAACTAAAAAAAAAAAAAAGCGAAAGAAACCGGTTGAAAAAGACTCTGTTCAAAAAAAACCTGCATCTGAAAAGAAAGAAACAATCAAAATTGATAAGAATTAATAAATTATAAGGAACTTGAAATGATCGATATGAAAGGAACTACAATTATAGGAATCAAAAAAGGCAAAGAGGTTGCCATTGGTGGTGACGGGCAAATAACGC
>SDBT01015169.1_pt1 | contig 12256 bp, 14 predicted proteins | sample 2277101 | NCBI WGS metagenome assembly SDBT01 (sample SAMN10404973, study PRJNA504765) | marine sediment metagenome | isolation source: marine sediment core GS10_PC15, 103 cmbsf | place: Arctic Ocean: Southern Knipovich Ridge | collected 2010
CTGACGAGCAAAACATAAAATCCTATTCGGCAAAAATGCCGGATGAAAATTTAGAATCCCATCAGGCAAAAATGCCGGATGAGAATAAATAAAATCCTATCCAGAAGATATTCGTGATAGAAAATATTCATTAGAACTATTATATATTGATCTATACACCATGAACAAAGGAAAGATTATACCTCTGAAACACGGGAATAAGAAAGGATCTAAGGATAACAATATCATAATCAAAGCCAGATTGATAGCCATTCTAAATATACGAAGACATGGTAGTCATGAATGTAAATCCTGTAAACATACATTTGATTGTATAAAAAAGTTTCAAAAACATATTTATGATTGCTTGCCTGCTGGATATCGTTGTAATAATTGTTACATGATATTCTACAACAAATATGAACTAAAGATACACAAATGTGATACCACTCAAGTTGTACGTATGTTAAATAGATGAATGTATCATAATATAATCATGGATATCTTATACCCTGACGTAATGAGCATCATTAATGAATATAAACATCAATTATACATGGCAGACGTCATGAAAGAACTAACACAAGATTTTGGACAAGAACGATTCGATATATTGATAGGTATACGCGATAGTTGGAAAACCTGGAGGGAGAATTTCCCGGGATGGGGATATACAGACTTTTGGGATTCGTGGGACACAGGGTTCTGGAGATATGCTCCAGAATTCTTATACACAATACCTTATGAAGGTATGGATATGAATAATATACTTAATAAAAATGAATAAATATAAACGACTTGCCGAAATACCCAACGAATATTTTAAAGACATACCATTGAATCGTATCCAAGTCACACGAATAGTATCAAAACACAAGAAGAAAAAGAAAGATTTCAAATCCGATGATGAATTTAAAACATTTTTAGTCACTATATATATACAACAACATATAGATTTGGTATTGGAACACTTAGACAATCCTGAGGTACGAAAATATCTAACACTCAAATTGCTGGAAAAGCTGTGATTATTTGTGTTAAACAAATTACAACTATATTATATAAGTCAATAAAAAATAAACATTATGACGAGAAAATATACTTATCGAAATAGAAAATCTGCTGCAACGATTTCCGATGAACGAGCCATCCAAAAGAAGAAACGAATGTCTGAAATGGATGATATGATTTCTGAACTTGTATATCCTATTACGGAAGATCTAACTTCAGATAATGAAGATCATAAGGATCCAGTTCATCCGAAACCGAAGCCAAAACTCAAACCGAAAACCATCAAAACAACTGAGAAATTTGACTATGATAAACTATCTATTATAGTTGATAATTTTGATTCCATTGCTAAGATATGGCTTGAGGGATACGATTATGTAGACATAAAGAAATTACGTAAGTTACTGAATAAATATCTATTTAATTCTGTTCGTTTAGAAGATATAGGTTCTATTGACGTAGAATATAATCAAAAAGATGGACATGGAAGATATCTGGCCAAATATGCTATTAGTATGCAGTCAATGATTAGATTCGCACGTCATACAATTGCTAGCGAAATATATAACGATATAGATGTTGTTAATGCTCATCCTGTCATATTAACACATATGTGTGATAGACGAAATATAGATTATCCCATATTAAAGGAATTTGTAGACTATAGAGATTCTATTATAGCTTCTGTGATGGTACAACATAGTATCAATAGAGAAACAGTAAAGGATATATTTCTGTCATTGCTCAACGGTGGAAAGAAAGCTTATTATAAATACAAGACTGATTTCCTTACAAAATTCAAAAATGAAATGGAATATCTACATGATGAATTTTTAGACGAGAAGGATGAACGATATACAAATCTGAAAGATAAAAGAATCAGTTCTGACAGAGACTATAACCATAAAGGCACTTACATGAATATGTTAATGCAAGACGAAGAAAACAAAATATTGATGTCTATGTATGATTTCTATAAAAAGAATGTCGATGTTGTCCTATGTTACGATGGGTTAATGTTACCGAAATCCATAGATGTTCGGCTATTAGAATGCGAACAATATATTTTCAAAGACATAGGATTTGAAATTAAGTTAAAGGTTAAACCAATGAATAGTATTATAAATCTTGAAGAATATAACAAACCGTTAATAGTTTTGTCAAAGGATCAGATAAATACAATCTCTATATCGATTAACGAAATGGACAAAATATGTAACAACCTTAAAACAGATACTAATGGTGATATTGTTTGTCTCACGAAAGAATCAAGAGCTATATTTATCGGATTTCTTCGACAGACTATTATACACACCTACAATGGTGGCAAAGAAGCATTCTATCTGCGCGAAGTGATGTATGATCACATTACTAGATCTCAATATCATGTTTGGAATAAATCTGATATGGATAAGATATTTAAGAATCGTGACTACATTAATTCTAGCAAACCGCAATGGTCTGAGACATGTAACCTTCAAAAGGTTGGAAAAATCATAGAACATATTCATTGTTGTCTAAAAGATATACCACGATATCATCGCTCAACATTCATTCCGTATTTCAAAAATACTTATCATTGTCCTCAAGTTTTCAATGAGTGGCAAGGATTCTTAATACAACAACATGAAGATCCTGTAGATGACTATGACTACAAAAAGGTTGTACGAGAATTCAAAAAAACGAAGATATATTATCATATCACCAACACGATATGTAACAATAACACGAAACTTATAGATTGGACAATGAAACACGACGCACATATGTTCCAATTTCCAGAAGATAAACCAGATGCCTGCAAAATCCTATATTCTAGTGGAGGCGCAGGCAAGGACAGATATGCCGATTTTCTGAGCAATATGATTGGTAGCGACCATGTTCGTATTCAATGCGGATTGAAAAGTCTATCTTCTAATTTCAACGTTCATATGAAAGGTACTATTCTATGTGTGTTTAACGAAGTCGATGCGCGCAGCAGCCATCAGAATCACGATAAATTGAAACATGTTATCACACAAAAACAAGAATTGATAGAACCAAAAGGTGTAGATAGCGATATGTATCCATGTTTCAAGCGTCTGATAATCAATACAAATTATAGAGATATAATAAAAATTGAATCAGATGACAGACGATATGTTTACTACAATGTAAGCAATAAATACATCGGCAACCTCAAGTTCTTCAACGAATTATCTAAGGAAATAGATGACAAGTCTATATTGAAATTGGCATTCAGATACTATACTGAAATGGATATCAGTAAATTCCTCGTTCGAGCTATTCCTAAGACAGACTATAAACGTACACAGATTAATCTCAATTTACGATCTACTGTGAAGTTTTTGATTGCATTGTGTGACCCAGAAAATTTAGAATCGAATTCTTTAGAAGGATTGTCATTATATGCTATATATAAGCTTGAAGATATCACAGGATACAATATGAAATCTGGTGACTTCTTCAGATATTATAAATTGTTCTGTGAGGCAGAGGACATGAAACCCTTAAAGAAATCTATCTTCAAAGCTGACACAACACAGATATTGGATCAAGATGGATCTAAACGATTTGTTGCAAAATGTGAAAAATATAGCGAAGGTATTAGAGGGTATGATATAGACGTACAAAGTGTAAAAAAAATACTTAATAAAATATATAAGCTAGAACTGTGAGTGACTACAACTAGCCTTGTGTTTGATAATTATTATGAGTGGTATATGTAAATTTATATTTTTTATCCAAAAACAACGCCGCCACGCGATCTATGGAGATGCCTAACATGCGGCAAATCGGATTTGTTAAGTTTGGATTTTGCTGGAGTAGATTCTCCAACTATATTTTTACTCATCGCTTTGCTACGACGTAAGAATGTCTCAACGACTTTGTCAGAGTCGCTTAGAAATCCTGTCAATAGATTGATGAATGTATCTGCATCATCAACATGATTATTTCGCAATAGTGGTTGTATTATTTTTTGATCATATTCTTTATTAGTCATCCATGAGAAGAAACATCTTGTTGCCGTGAATCTTCCGCATGTATTGATTTCGTCACCTTGGCTATCGGTACCAAATTTCTGATGTTGTATGCTATTTACATCTACGTCTAAGTTTTTCAGTAACATAGGCAATCTGTCGTTCATTGCAATGGACGCATCTTTTTCTACCGACAATCCATATGGATCATAATAAATTAGACCATGATCATTCTTCGCCAATAGAACCCAATGACCTATGTTTTGTCCTTCTGGCTGTATAAGTATAAATACACATTTTACGCCATTGTTGAACAGGACGTCTATATTAGATATATTATTTAAAGTTGAATATGTAATCCATCCTATAGCATTTTTATCTGTTCCCAATTTGCATGCAATTTCGATTAGATCATCTCCTGATAACGGTATTTTTGTGAGGTCTTCAACAAGGTCGTTCATTTCTGCTTGCTTTTATTTAGCTAAATAAAACGGTGTATATATCTGCTAATTATTACTTGCTTCTTCTTTTTATTTTGCTTCGTTTTATTTACCAGTAAATAAAAGCAAATTACGAACAATGAACGATAAAGAAAAAGAAAAACTATTGTCTAATCTAGAACTAGTGGGCGATATAAAATTACACGAACTATTACAGGTTGACACAGATGGATATATACAATCTTTCATTGGTCATAATTTCATGCATCTTGTTGACCAAAAAGTAATGAGTACCGCTATGACTAGAATGAATAATTGTCTTACAGAAGTGTATGATCATCTACCATTATATATAGATCAGTTGGACGAAAAATCTGAACAGATTGATAAGATCGGTATAATGATCGAAAAATGCGATGTTGGATTATGTAATCTGAAATCCATTTACCAACCATATACTGAATTTATAGACAGATTGGTATTAATCAATTCTCAACAAAAAGACCGGTTGATTGAGTTAATGGGCGCTTAGATTTTCTCTTTCGCTTTCTAGATTTCTTGAACTTAAGTTTCATTATTCCAATGACTAATAATACATTGTCTGGTGTAGTTTTAGTTCTAAAATCTATATATTTTTTAGGATCTGTGGTGCGAAATCTATATGTATTTGTAGTCTCATCAACATCCTTTATTGGTTTTATATTGTGTTCACGAAGCCATTTACGAGCTGCTGGTATTGTCCATTTATCTTTCTGAAATACTACAGATTGCAATTCAGCCATTTTTTTGCCTTTATTTGTTCGTAATTTGCTTTTATTTATGCATAAATAAAACGACGTATATATATCTAATCATGCTTTCATTTGATAGAGGAGAACCTATCGCTCATATAGTGGATAAGAATGGTAAAAAGATTATGAAAGTGTTTGTTACAGAAGAACGAGATCAACCTGATATAGAATGCGACAATCTAACCGAATTGATTACACAATCAGACATTGACGCTGTTGCAAAGAAATTAAAGCTTTCGGGAATTGAAAAACGTATATTGACTAAGAAGATTGCATTATCTTTAGATCCATTAAAAAAGAGTCATGACAGATCAATATCATTGGAATCTGAACGCATCAATCTAGCCATTATGGAGTTGCAAGATGTATCAAAAATGAAATTGAAGAAGCATATAAAATTGGAAAATAATACTATTATACCACTCATTGGTGGGAATAGTAAAGCATATGACCGCAGTATATTCCTATGTGGCCCTAGTGGAAGCGGGAAAACATTCTTATCAGAACAAATAATGTTAAATGACGAGATGACCAGGCCAGTCGTTGTATTCAGTAAGATAGAAAATGATGATAGTCTAAATAAATTAAATAAGCAATTGCTTAAGAAATCTGTTAAAAAGCTAGACATGGAAGGAGAATCCCATAAACCGCGTATGATAAAGATCAATTTGCGAAGTGAGAGCGATTTGATGAATTTGCCAAGTAATACTGAACTAAAAAATTGTATATGCTTCTTTGATGACATCGATAGCTTTCGTAAGGATATGGCTGACTTTATAAATGCGTATAGAGATTCTTTATTGGAGAGTGGACGCCATAATAATATATCTGTAATTAGTACTAGTCATATGTTATACAATTGGGCTAAGACAAGGGTTATATTGAATGAGGCTCAGTTAGTGTGTATGTTTCCACACAGCAATAAACGTAATAGCATGAAGTTTCTAAAAGAACGTATGGGTCTATCTCACGATGAGACAATGCCCATCATACAAGAGGCCATGACCTCTGGGCGGTTCCTAGCATGTCGCGTTTCAGCGCCTAATATCGTGATACATGCCAAGGGAATATTGATTTTATGAGTATTTTATTTTCATAAATTATATATGGTACTTTTAATATAACACACTGTAATGGTTCATTACAAAAGCCGAGTAGGAGGTTCATTGAAAAAAGCAAGCAAACCACGCAAGCTAATGCAACCAGCACAAGAACCAGAACCATTTAGCGCTCAAGTCGAACCCGTATTATTTCGAGATGGATCTACAGGTGGCAAAATATCAGCCGCACAGGCAAAGAAAGTTTCAGCCGTTGCAAAAAAGGTAATTGCAAATAAACCAGCAATTAAGAAATTCGTACAGAGAATATTTGGAGCATCAGTGCCAATTGGTGGTGCACTACCACAAACTCATGGTCCATTATCAGATGGGACTATAGACCAATTGGACCCTCATGTCTTCACACATATGTTGGCAAATATGGACCTACCGACCCATAATATGTTACAAGGAATTGCATCTAATTATCTGGGAATGGAGCATCCTTATAGATTGATTACACGAGAAGCTTTGGGGGGAGATTATACATTTCCAAAACATTTGAGTAAAATTGCAATGAGAGATGTAATGAAATCTAGCACTCCTCAACAATTAGCCGGTGCATTACATTCAGAGATAATGGATATGAGTTCTGGTAAATTGACTTCTGAAGAATTTGGAGGAGGACTATTCGCTAGTCTAAAAACACTAGTAAAACGCGGTATTAAAGGGGCTCCTGGTGCATTAAAATCTCTTGGCAAAGGAGCTATTAAAGGGGTTCAGTTGATTAGTAAAGGATTAAAATCAGGACAAATGATTGGCAAATCGGTATCAAATGCACTACATCAAGGCATAGAAGTTGCAAATGCTCTCAGCCCAATAATACAAACCGTTTTTCCTGGATCGAAAGGAGTGTTACAAGCCGGTATCGGACATGTTGGAGCGTTGAAAGAATTGGCGGATAGAGGCATTGATCTTGCTTCTAAAACGGAACAGGCTATAGATCCGGTTGTACAGTTTGCAAATTTGTTAGGGCCCGTAGATGCCCCAATTGTACAACAAGTTCCATCTATACCTGTAGGCGCGGGATTAGATATGAACAATCAAGACTCTGGATCGGATGTAAGTGGAGAACGATTTGTAAGTTAGTGAAAGATATTGAAGTATATTGAAATTACATCTTTTTTGATTGCATAGATATCTCGTTTTGTGTGTATATACGTGCTAAAACGAGACATAATAATTAGCAAATGAACAGACATAACACGCAATTGTATGCACATACAAATACAGGAAATGGTTATAGCCGATTGTCAATTGTTCCAAAAATACCAGGATCTATTGATTCACTAGCGGGTAATAATTTTGCACAACTATCAGGAGACACTTTATACACAGGAAAGGTAATAGTAGCAGACGAACCATTGTGTATAAAAGAAACTAGATATGTTGAAAATTCAGCAAGTATCGACGATATTAAGAATGGGTCGGCACATTATATCGGGTTTAAGGCTAATGATTCTTTGGCAACTAGTACAACTTTCATTCTACCTTCCGAAGATGGTAATCCAAATGATGTGCTCCAGACCGATGGTAGTGGTAATCTCAGTTTTTTACCAGAGTTGGCAGGTACTGATGTCGCTAGTGCTATTCCTTTCACAACCGATAATGCTGTCACTAGAGTGGATCTTCCATCAGGTACTAGAAATATACAACAAAGTCAAGTGTTATTGGACGACTCTGGGAACTATAGCTCGGTACAAAGCATAAGTCTATTACAAGATTCATTAGATAATACTAAATATGGTTATCTAGCTTTATCTTCAATTACAACTGGAGATGATAATATTGCAATTGGACAAGCTTTAAGAAATTTAACACAAGGAGATCGTAACGTTGCTATTGGGCATTTGGCAGGCAACGCTTTAACAATAGGATCTTCAAATGTATTAATTGGACAAGAGGCTGGAGAATTGATAACATCTGGAGGTGGTAATATAGGTATAGGTACAGATTCTTTAGATATGCTAGAAACGGGTATTCGTAATATTGCTATAGGCAATTCTTGTCTCGATAAAATTACTGGAGCTAGTGATAATATATGTTTAGGAGCTTCAACTGGAGATAGTTTGACTGGATTTGATTCACGAAACATCTACATAGGAGATTCAACTGGTACTATTGGAGATAACGATGTAATGGTCATTGGTATGACATTAACGAACAACACATCCATTCGAGGTATCCATGGGGTAACTCCTGCTGGGGGATCGGATCAAATGGTAATAATAGATGTTAATGATAGACTTGGATCACAAGCCATTCCAACAGGAGATGTAACGGGAGGAAATAGCAGTATCGATAATACAATCGCAATATACAATGGCGGATCTGGCAAAGTTATACAAGACTCAGATATCAGAATTGACAGTGATGATATTCTTTCTGGAGCATCAAAAATAATATTAGAGCATGTCAGCACAATAGGATCCCTTCATGATGTTCATGGATTGTTGATAACCGACAGCGAAGAATTATCTGTAGGAGCTGGAAATTCTTACGCCATAATGACTCTAGCGACAGACGAAGGACTTGCAATAACTCATAGTCTATTTACTGGTCCAACTCAAAAAGTTATTACTCATCATTCTGGTGAATATGTTAATGCTGATGTGGTATTAGTACTTGCAGCAGATGTGACTGGCAGTTTATCAAGCGGTGGAGCTGGGAATATAAATATATTTTCAAATCTAAATGATACAATTACTGTGAAATCGTCTAGTAAGTTTTCAGAAATAGAATTCATCCTGGATATATTTGCAAGCAATAATGGGATCGCTCCGTCCGTCACGTATAGTACAGGAGCATCATCATTCGCGGCATTTATACCTATCGATGCTACTGAGGGATTTCAGCAAAGTGGAATAATGTCATGGTCAGCTAATGATCTACCCTTATGGGTAGTTGATTCGAGTGGGAATTTTGCCATTAAAATAGAGCGCGGACGCTTGACAATGAGTGTGACTCCTCGCTGTGATCTTGTTCAGGTCGCAAATACTAATACATTCTCATGGGATGAAAACGCAGACTTAACCATTAATTCTTTATCTCTGCTAGAATCAGGGGGACCAGATTTGATAAAATTACAGGCTCCAGCCTTAGCTGGATCTTACACATTAACTCTACCAATAAATGCCGGATTATTAGATCAAGTTTTAACTACTTCAGGGACAGGTATTTTATCATGGTCTGCTCCACCAACTGTATATCCATTAAATTGGATGGATGAATTAAATGTTACATGGCTAACTGCTACTACGCTGAGAGTAGAAGTTGGAGCTTGTAGAGATTCAACAGATTCTAATAATATAAATTCAATAACTACTATATCTATCGATACAACAGCCAGTGGTGCGAATGGATTGGATACAGGAGCAATGGCTAATGATACATGGTATGCTGTGCATATAATAGCTGATAGTACATTAGTTAATGATGAGGAAGCATTAATTAGTTTGAGTGATACAGCACCTACTTTGCCAGGCACTCATGATATATTCCGTCGTATTGGCTGGGTAAAGACTGAATTGGCCGCTACAGATATGCATGCATTCTGGCAAAGAGGAATAGATAGAAAGAAAGAGATAAACTGGGAATTGGATAAATCAGTTACTATTCTATTATCAGAAGCGCAAGCATCAATAAAGACTACAATAGATTTTAGCAGTTTTGCTCCTACTACATGTAAAGAGGTGGTATTCAATGCTTACAGTACAGACGCCGGCGGTAATGATTTATTAGAATTCTATAGCATGCCAGCAATTGGAGGCATTACAGTGACCAACAATTCACGATTTTTACCAGCTAAAGAAAATACTGTATTCTGGACTATAGGTTGTAACACATCACAAGAAATTCAATATTCATCAGATAATAAAAAAACAAATTTATATAGTCTGGGGTTTATAGACGAATTGTAGCACCAAAAAACCAAAAAGTATGGGATTAAATTGTATTGTTAATGATTCAACACTACAAGTGATAAGATCAGGATTTCGAATATTTGTCGCTGTAGCTGGTGAGACATATTATCAAAATGTTGGACAATATATTATTGGAGTTAAATTAAAATATCATAAAATAGTCGGTGGTATATTAACCGAGATGACAGCAGCTGAAAAAGACGTTATTGATGCTTTGCCACATGAAGAATTGCATGTATTGGTATACCCAATAAATCCAGTTGAAACTTTGATTGCTGATGGAGTAATATCAAACATGTGTTATAGTTCAAAAATTACAATTAATAATCTCAATTTAACATTGGCTGATGGAATACAAGATTTTCATGCCAAACTTGTGCAGAGTCAAGGTGGAAGCTGTACAGTTACATGTAGTCTTCCAGATTCATATATTTCTTTCACTCTAAGCAATAACGGAAAGGCACAATTAATGTGGCATGATGAGTATTGGATAACCATAGATTCAAAAAATATATCTTATAATTTATAACTGCTTTCTGCTTTCTCGGATAAATCCGCGAAACGGGGATGCAAAAAGTACGGCACTCACGAATAAAAAAAGATCCGTTAAAAAAATATAAGAGAATGATTATTTGCCCGTTAGATGGAACTCGACATATTGACCACGGAAAATTTGCTACGAAGCCACATAAGAAACATCTTTGTGTTCGTAAAGATGAGGATGGAAAAATGGTAAAACACTTCTTCACTGTAAAAACCAAATCAATCGGAGTATAGATTTCGGTATTCTTTTTTTGCTTTCTCGTTTCGAGTATATATACTCGAAAGCAGGTAAATAAAACGGGCTATGCATCTGGTTTCTTGAAGAATGCTAACTTCAGATTGAATACACCATTACGCGGAATCACAATTGGATGACGAGTTCCATCACGATAAATAACAGTGACACGAACCTTAATGTTTTGAATAGGTGCACTTCCACGGAAATTGATCTTTCGTCCATTAGATGAAGCATTAAATTCCAAATCCTCGCGTTGCGGATATACAAAAGTTATTTGATTTGTTAAGGGGGCTCCTAGAGTATTAGTAACAGATAATGAATGAGTGCTTGGTATAATAAAATCCGTTAATATTGTAGTGAATACATTTGTGTCAATTATCTCTTGTTGCAGATTTAACAATCCATTCAGAGCCTCAATATTGATCTTAAATGCTTGATCGAATCTATCCCAAACAGGACTGCCACCAATAATGTTAGACACACCAGCACCATCTATCAACAAAGGTAAATCAAATATATCAGATATTAATGGATTCAATTCTATACTGAATGCAGAGAGGTCGAAATCTAATATCTGTATACGACCATCAGAAGTTAAAATAATGTTAAACTGAGCTGTACTATTACTTAGTTGCAGCATCCATTCATATAAACTGAATGTCACTTGAGTGTTAATAAATATATCAGAACTAGCAGATTTACTGCGCAATGTTACAGCGTTCTGTATGGCATCTTGCATTGGTACGGTTTGCAGTGGAATTCTAAATCTTTGAATTTCGCAAACATAGTTATTGGTATTTTCTATCAAATGACTGAATGAGAATAGCTGTTCAGATTCCGTTTCAACAACGCCATCTCCTATCTGTTGAAAATTAACATATAACACTCTTGACCCTTGCTTAGACATATCAAACGTCATTTTGCGTTTTCGAGCAAGTAAATAAAACGGTGCTTATATACACTAAACGAAATAATCAAAACCAGTATATAGATATAGCTATACCTATACCATTTTATTTACTTTGTAATAATTAGCAAATAAAAATGGCAGAACAAAAAATACAGAATGGGATGAATGGTCAATCTGAAATACCAGATGAAGAATCAAAAGAATTAGCTAGAGCTCAAACTGAGCAAAAAATTAAAATTAGTAGACAGCTATTAGGAATTAGAGAGGAGCCATTAGAATATAGAATACAACAACGAGAATCTCTTAGGCAACACATAACAAGATTATAAGCAACAATACAAAT
>SDBT01015170.1_pt1 | contig 12255 bp, 23 predicted proteins | sample 2277101 | NCBI WGS metagenome assembly SDBT01 (sample SAMN10404973, study PRJNA504765) | marine sediment metagenome | isolation source: marine sediment core GS10_PC15, 103 cmbsf | place: Arctic Ocean: Southern Knipovich Ridge | collected 2010
GAGCAAATAGGCCTAACTGGAGAAGGGTTGGCAAAGGATGGGTTAAGATAAATGAACCAACCAAAATTTAAATGGGACAAATGGCAACAGGAGGTGTTAGACCATGAAGGTAACATTACAATTAGAGCTGGACGACAAGTGGGTAAAAGTGAGGTTATTGGAGCTAAAGGGTGCCAATTTGCAGACAAACATCCAGGAACCACCACTCTTATTATCGCAGCCAGTCAGCGGCAGTCAAGCCTCATTTTTGAGAAAGTTAAAGCAAATGTCGATAGACTCTGCGACCGAAGAAAAGAAAACCTCTACAAAGAGCCACCAACCCTAACAAAAATCTTTCTAAAGAACGGCTCCAAGATATACAGCCTTCCAGCAGGCAGGACAGGCTACTTCATCCGAGGGTTTAGTATCGATCTATTGATAGCGGATGAAGCGGCGTATATCCCTGAAACCGTCTGGAACGCAGTAATCCCTATGATAGCAGTATCAAGAAAGGCTAGAGGGATGGGCTGGATTATACTTCTGTCAACACCATTCGGCAAGGGAGGCTATTTCCATGCAAGCTTCACAGACAAAGACTTCAAGCATTTCCATGCCAGTAGTGAGGAATGCATAAGGATCCCAAAGACCTTCCTAAAGAAGGAAAGGGAGCGTATGACAAAGGCAGAGTACCGCCAGGAGTACATGGGAGAGTTCTGCGATGAATGGAATCAGTTCTTTAGCACAGAACTGATCAAGAGATGTATGACATTCGTTGAATGGGAGAAGGAGAAAGACTTCAGAAAAGACGCAAGATATTACATGGGTGTTGATATAGCAAGATATGGAGGCGATGAAAACGCCTTTGTGATCTGCGAGCTGTTAGGCACCAGGTTAAAGATTGTCAAAGTATTAGTGACCGACAGAGTAAGCACAACAGACACCATAGGAAGAATCGTAGCAATAGACGCAGAGTTCAAGTTCGCCAAAATCTTTATAGATGACAGCGGAGTAGGCGGAGCAGTGACAGACCAACTGATAGAAAGACTGGGAAGAAAAGTGATGGGATTAAATAATGCCAGCAGAAGGATAGAGATACAGGGAGAAGAAAAAAAAAGAGGCATATTCAAGGAGGACTTATACTCCAATGCATTGATGCTGATGGAAACAGGAAGGCTAGAGCTAATCTCCAATCTGAAACTATTAAAAAGCCTAAAATCCATAACATTCGAATACGGAGCATTAACAAGTCACGGAGGCAGAGGGGTCAAGATATACGGAGATTATGCCCATCTAGCCGAAGGAATGGTCAGAGCTGCATGGTGCCTAAAAGAAAGAGGACTGAGTTTGTATGTTTATTAAATCAAAAGATTAATATACCTAATGTATTATAGAGGATAATTATGGCAGACTTCGGAATCTGGACAAAGAATGTAGACATCCAGGCAAAGGCTGGAACAAATGCAAATGCAACAGCTAAAGCGACGGCTGCAACTGATATTTATGTCCTGGAAGTTGAATCCCTAGTTAATGTTTTGACAAGACACAACTGGAGCGATGATTACGCTGGATTAAATGAAGATGTCAAACATATTCTAAAAGAAGTCACAAGTAACATCTGCGCAATCTATGTAATCCAATGGGATATGAGCGGTTTTACATCCAGGATAGAAGCAGAAGACATGATAAATATATTGAGGGATTCAGCACTGAGAGGACTATCAGTACTAAGAGACAAAAAGAATCAAGACTTTATGACAGGAGCATAATGGCAGTCCACGATTTTAAAAAGTTTCCAGAGCTAACCAACAGACAGCTCCAGGAGTTACAATTCCAATCACCGCACAAACAGATCACAGAGGACTTCATGGCGACAGTTGTCAAAGTCCACGACGGAGATACAATCACATTAAAAACAGATTTCAGAGACTTCACATTTCCTCTCAGATTCCTGGATATAGACACAAAAGAGATGAATGAAGGCGGAGAAGAAGCAAGAGACTGGCTGACAGTGAGGTTACTCGATGAAAAAGTTGAAATCAAGATTAATAAAGACAATAGGGTTGATAAATATGGGAGATTGCTCGGTAGAGTATTCCACACTGGATTGGATGTTGGAGAAGAACAGCTTAATCGCGGCCTAGCCGTACCATTCACATCAAGAAATGAAGGGAAACTGCCAAACATGGATAAGGAGTTGAACATAAGACAATGGTTAAAGGCTTAGGTTTTGGACTGTTACAAAGCCCAGACAATGTATCTACCGCAGATTACAAGAGCGCAGGCTCGCATCAAGCTGAAAATCTGAAATATCTGTTAGTTGATACAGCTGGCGCTTATAATGAAATTCACACAGTAACCATAGGCAAAACATTCTATATGTCATTATTTGTATTTAGTTCTTCTATAGACCAAACAATACACTTCGCAACCGGTGGATCAGGCTCAGAGGTCAATGTTATGAAAGCGCATGTTATAGCTTCAACTGGAGCCCTAATTTTACAGATGGCAACCCCTACAAAGTTTCAAAGCGGAACAAGGCTCTCTTGCAAAATTGACGCCAGCGCAGATTCTCACTTTATAGCTCTAGGATGGGAAGAATGAAAATAAAACTCGTAAACTACATAGATGGAGAAGCCAGGTTTGTAATGGAAGAAATGCCAACAAAATCCTTTTGCATAAAATTAGAAGGCACAACAACAATAGAGCAAGTAACAGACGAATTGAAAGCCATGTTACCTAAAGAAGACACAACAGAGCAGACATTTAACACTCTTAAATTAAAAGAATTAGAGGGGACTGATATATAATGCCAGAAACCGATATAGGAAAAACAAAAGTATCAGACCTGACCAACACAATGGTAGATTATTCTGTACCTTCTCAGACTACAGATGCAGCAGGAGATGCAGGAGAGACAAGATGGAACAACAAAGATTGGCCTAACTACTTGGGGTATTACCTAACAATCCCAGAGCTACAGACAGCGGTGGATGCCAAAGCAAACTGGACGCTAGGAGCAGGATTCAAGGCCGACCCAATAACAGAGCTGCATCTAAGCGGAATCAAAGGGAATGGTAAGGAATCATTCAATACAATCCTCAAGAATATGGTCAGAGTCTATACGATAGGAGGAGATTCTTTTGCAGAGATTATAGTTGATGAAAATGATTCCTTCATAAATCTAAAGCCACTAGACCCATCAAGCATGGTCATAGTTATAGGGGACAATGGAAGAATCAAAAGATACGAGCAGACCAACAAGACAAAGAAACATAATAAAAAGTTTGAGCCGCAGTTTATATTCCATCTTAGCAGAAAAAGGATTGCAGACAGCATACATGGAATCAGCGTAGTACCATCAGTCCAGTGGATAATAGACGCCAGGAATGAGGCCATGTCAGACTGGAAGCGAGTTTTGCACAGGAATGTAGCTCCTCTATGGATATTCCATCTGGATACAGACGACACAGCAAAGATTGCAGATTTCAAGTCAAAGATGGACACTGCCCATAAGAATAGTGAAAATATATACGTTCCAAAAGGTGCAGTGGTACCAGAGCTGGTGGCCACGGCCACAAATGCCAGCCTCAATCCTCTCACCTGGATAAACCAACTCAATGATTATTTCTTCCAGGCAGTCAATGTCCCACAGATCATAATAGGAAATGCTAAAGAGTTCACAGATGCCAGCGGAAAGATTGTTTATCTGGCTTATGAGCAGAGCGTAAAGGATGAGCAGCTATATGTAGAAGAACAGGTATTGGCACAGCTAAACATAGAGATAGACCTGACTTTCCCAGCAAGCCTACAGAATGAGCTTCTAAGTGGCGAAGCAAAGCAGCCAGGTATAGAGCAGGCAGCACAGCCAAATGACACGACAGCAGAACTGGAGGGAAAGAAATGAACATCAAGATCAGAGGCAGCAAGATAGATATCAATAATGTTTGGATAGCTATTGCAGCAATCACATTATTAGAAGTTGTGGCACTACTGAAAGGTTTGAATGGCAGTCTATTGAGGCTGGTAGTGGCAACCATAGCAGGACTGGTTGGCTTAGCAATACCGACTCCAAAGGTATTCAAAAAATAAGATGGGAATTTTAGATAGGATCAAGAGTGCAGTTAAAGGCATAGTCGCGACTATAACAAAAAAGAAACCGCCAAAGCCTAAAGCAAAGCCTTCTCCACCCCTGTCACAGGCTCCAAGTTTTATACAGCCAAAACAAAGCAAGCCTCAACTATCAGAAGCTCCAGGATTCAATCAGCAAGCGGCAGCAGCAGCAACTCCTGCAGCACAAGCGACAGCACAACCTCAAACAAATAGAAGGCAGGGAGATAATGATACGCCAGATTTAGGCACACAGCAGGCAACAGCACAGCCAGCACCACCACCATCACAATCATCTAGTTTTGGAAGGGGAAACGAAATGACGGATTTAAACAAAACGCCACCTTCATATCTAACAGCAGAACAAGTACTTGCAATCCAGACAGGGAATCTACAGGCTGATAACGTCACTATGCAAAATGTGGCTTCTGGAAATGTTGTAATTGAAAAAATACCAATAATTGATAAGGCTACCAGATTTTTAGGGATAGATACTCTGGGCCCAGAACATTATATGGCAGCTATCGGCGCTACTTTCGGAGGCGGCCCTTCTCTATTCAAAACAGGCGGAAAGGAAACTACCTGGAGAATAGGAAAAATCACAAGAGAAGCAGGGAAGGCAACTGTCAATACAAGAACAATCAAATTAACATCAGTTCATCTATCAAAATTTTTCAGCAAGAACGCTCTAAAGTGGTATGGGGCGTATGCTGCAGCGGTCGGGTTTGGATTATGGGGAGCAGCAGAAGGCCCGGAAGGTGTATCTTTTCCAGAAAATAAATTCTTAATTCCAGAGGCTATGAAAACTGGAGATTGGTCATTAGTAGATGAAGCAGAGGCAGCAAAGGCAGAAATTATAGATTTAGCCACATGGGAGAAGATTGCTCTATGGAGTCCCATATCCCCCTTTGTAGGAATCCCAAAAAAAATAGAAGGGAATAAAATTGGAGCAGAAATAGAATCCAAGTTTATTGCAGACAAAAAAAAGCAGGCAGAGACGGGCCAGACAGATGAAGAATACTGGAAGGAAAGAGACAGAGAACATATTGCAACACAACAAACAATCGCTGACAATGCTGCTGCTGTAGATAGACAAACTTCTGATTATATAAATGAATCCATAGTAAAAAGAGAAGCATCTACCAGGAAAAAAGATAAAAAGTTTTATGAAGAACAAGCTAGATTCTGGGAACAGGATAGACAAAAAAAGAGAGAAGAAGAAAAAGAGGATATGATTGCTGCCGCTGCATTTTGGTTAGAATATAGAAAACAGGCTGCGGCATACAGAGATTCATTAAGACCAAGTCAGTTAACATTTGGATTAATATGAGGTAAACATGGCAGATGAAAATAAAGATAATCCCGAAATAGGTAAGGAACATTCTGGAGAATGGACTACCACCCCCGAAAAGGCAATCCCTTCTCCGCCTTTAGCTCCTGTAGCAGAACAGGAAGAAAGCACCAGCTATATAGTAACCCAGGCACATGGTGCGGCAGACAGGATAGAAAAGGCAAATATTGAACTAGCTAAATTATTAGCCAAGCAGGAGAGAATGACTGTAGAGAAGGCACTAGGGGGAAAAACAGAAGCAGGGACAGAAAAGAAGGAAGACTCACCAGAAGATTATGCAAAGAAGGTAATGGCAAATGAAATCGAAACAACCGATACCTAAGGACTTAGGGGTAAAGATATGTTCGAAGGAAGAAGCATTCTGGACTCTAGCTAAGGGAAGAGCAAAAGAAGCCATCCTAAATAATCAGCGTGAGATTGCAATTAACAATGCAATCATAATATTAGCAGATGCCAGAATCCAAGAAGAAAAAGAAAAGGTTTAAATAGTAGCTGTATAATAGTTAGTAATTATGGGAGCAAACGTAGTCGCAGTATTGATGATTGAAACCGAGTTACCGATTATGATGACTGTCGCAGACGCAGCTATCCCTAAAGGCACAGTTCTAAAACTATCTACACCATTCACAGTTGCAGCAAGCTCCGCAGATAATGATTTGTTTGGCGGGATTGCAGCAGAGGAGAAGATTTCTGGAGATGGTAAATTGCAGATAGCAGTTTACAGAGGCGGAATCTTCAAAGTTGAAGCAGGAGCAGGCGGCGTAACAGTAGCTTTACCTGTCGGCATAGTAGCTTTGAATAACTTCAAAAACACAACTGCTAACGATACAGACTTAGGCTATAACTTTGGTGTAGCATTAGAAACCGCAGCAGACACAGAATTTTTCTTAATAGAATTAGGTAAGTGTTAAAATGGTATACGACACATCAGCAGAGAAGGACATCAGGGGAATTGATATTGATAAGTTGGCAAAAGGCTTTGGCGAGCTGGTGCCAACTTTTAAGAATTATGTCACTAAATCTAAGACAAGCTCAAGAGAACTCAGATGGTACAGGAAAGGGCCATCTATTGCATTAGCTCAAAATCCTATAGATGTACCTACAACTCAGGGCGTGACAGCCTCGATGATGGCAAATACTTCTTTCAAAGCCAGGCCTTTTGTTACTGAACAATCATGGGAAAGGCAGGAATCTTTTATTAAAAAATACTTTGTTGAATCTCCTCTGATCACAATGGAGGATATCAAGGATTCAGATATTGATATTCTGGCAGGTAATGTTAAAGAGCTAGTTAAGGCTGTACATTTTAAGATTGATAGAAGAATCTATGATGTACTAACAAATGCAACAGCAACATCTGGAGTACCAAACCCAGGCTCAACTTTAAACACAACAGGAGCTATAGCTGGTTGGTCAACAGTTGCTACAACCAATCCAATCTCAGATTTATTAAATGCAAAGATGGAAATATTAGACAGTGGATATAACCCAGAGGGAGCTTATTGTCTCATGTCCCCATTGGAGCATAAATCATTATTAAACTTTTTAATCAATGTTAAAGGCTCAAGCATACCACCATTCGCTACAGAGAAAGTTAGAAGTGGTGTTGTCATGGAGCTGTTAGGGTTGAAGATAATAGTAAGCCCACAGGCCACAGACGATTGGGTAATCACATTCCTATCTATTGCTGTAACATGGAAATCATTTATGCCAATCACAACAGCCATTATAGACGAGCCTGGAATCGGCAAGAAAATAAGATGCTGGGAAGAAGGCGAAGGATTACTAATTCACCCCAGAGCCGTTCATGTTCTCTCTAGTGCTTCCTAATCACAATGACATTCGAAAACGCAAAGGTTTTATATAATCAATTCTTAGAACTAGGGGATAAACTACACGCAGACCAAATACTAAAGCGTTATCCAGAGCTAGCTAAAGGGCCAGTCAAGCCAGAGGTAAAGGAAGATGGGAAGAAGTCAAAGGGACGAGCCAAGCGAACCGGCAATAACTGATTCTACAGCTACTAATGCCACAGACCAGAAGGCACCTGTTAATCATCTAATAGACGCTATGGAGGAAGCTGGTATCATTACAAAAACATAATGGGAAGAAACCAGAGAGATGAACCCAGCGAGCCAGCTATAGTTGATTCTAATAATACAAATGGCACAGACCAGAAGCTCCCAGTAAATGAATTGATAGATGCTATGGAGGAGTTCGGAATTATAACCCCAACCTAAAATGACAGATGGAGACATGTACCACATTGTGGGAGGAACAGCACCTTCCAGACACGCAGTCAAATTTATAGCTACAGCAGACCAGGCATTAGTGATTGATGCTTTTGCAATTACAAGAGTAGCAGCTAATGACACAGATGGAACATTCACAGCATGGATCAATGTCCCAGACATCACAGGAACTTATGCTATAGTTTCTATCGGAGATACAGCCGCTATCGAGTTTCTAACACTTAGCATCAAAGCAGGAAAATTAGTAGGAGAATTAAATTTTGCAACCAATGACAAATGGGAGCATACCTCTACAAATGTTGTCATAACACCTCACAGATGGCATCATGTCGCATTGGTACAAGAAGATAATCTCACAGCACCGCAACTATATGTCGATGGACAACATGTGGCGCAGAGTGTAACATTAGCAACAGCTAATGATGCCTGGATCATTGACATGGACCTGACGGATGACGGCTCAATCGGAGCAGGAGAAGAAGCAGGGGCAGCAGCACAGATAAAAGAATTTAAAGGTGCAATTTCAGATGTTAAGTACTGGGATGTAGCACTGACACCATCACAAATAGAAGATGATTATAAAGGGATGCCACCAGATGATATAACAGGAACAAGCGGAGACTTGACTAACTGGTGGGACATGGATGATGATTATGTTGATAGCATCGCAGGAGAGAATGGCTCAGCAGGAGCTTCCTTAAAATTATCAAATGGATACAGCGAATTCAGCTCAAGATTAGCATTTATGACAGGCACACCGGTCGTGGCAGATGATATTTCTATCGCTGTATCAGATGGAGTAGGGCATTGTGTAGTCATACATGGAACATAAGATTTAAATACTTCTAGATTATTATTGCCTTTATGACATATGTATCTAAAAGCGCTAAGGAATTGAAAAGGAATTGGCCCAATGTATCTGGACTAATCGCAGGAACAACCAAGCAGGAAGGGAGAGTTACAAACCTAATACCTCAAGTTTCCTCGTTAGTCCTGGATAAAGAAAAGGTTGGAATCAGATGAGCAGAGAGACAGCCAAGAGAGCCAGGAGAGTTCTCAAGCAAGTAACTCCTAAGGTGACGCCAATAGGTACAGAGATTATTCTTCCAAATACTTCTGGCGATCATGTTAGAGGTATCAAGAGAGCCGCTCCTGTTGATGCTAAAGATTTAGTCAATAAAGAGTATGTTGATAGTGATACACATGACGCAACATACCTAAAATTAGACGCAAGCAACGACCCAATTACAGAAGATATAACTTTTGATAAAAATATTATGATTGGCAAAGCAAATGAAGACCATTTCATATACTTCTATTCAGGAGGCTCACCAACAACTCGTCATATCAAATGGGATGAAGGAAGTAGTAGGTTTGAGATTAATAAAAGCTTTGAATGTGTGGGCTCTTACACTTGTCAGGGTGCAATAAACGCACAGGGGAATATTATATCATCATTAGGTGACATCTTTACGGGTGTAGCAGGTGGTGATTTATGGCTGGGAAATTCAACACAAGCAAACGCTTCATTCCAAGCCTATGCAAATGGCAACCTAATAGCAAAAGGAACAACAACACTAGGCTCAACAGGCCAGCTGACAGTTGATGCTTCTGGGAATTTAGAAATAGCAGGAGATATCAATATCAAAGGTCCCCACATACTCCATTTTGATAACCCTGCTGTAAAGATTGAGAAAATTGGAACAACATTGAAGTTAAGTGGTGTAAATGATGTCAGTATAAGTACAACAAGTTACAGTATCAGGCTTATTGAATTTAATGCTACTCTTGAGCCATTAACAGCTGATACAATATCTCTAGGGACTAACGCAAGGAAATTTAAGAATTTATACTTATCAGGAATAGCTAATCTCAAAGAAATTTTCAATAATAATACTGGAGGAGAACTAAAAATATCAACAGAGGATGCTCCAGTTAATGTAGATGGAGAAGATATCAACATCACAGCTGGAGATGGAGGCAACTGGTCAGGAGTTACTGTGGGTAATGGTGCATCTATTAATATAACCGCAGGAAAAGGCGGAGATAACATGGCTCCCCCAGGTGGAGCGGCTGGAGATGTTGCCATAACTGGTGGGCTTGGTGCAAATGTTGGCGGTGGAAGTGGAGCTGGTGGCAAGGTCACAGCAGGTGGCGGTAATGAGCAAATTGGAGGGAATGTCACACTAACAGTCGGTCAGGGACAAGGAGATGGAATCATAAAGTTTGTAGGAGATGAAACTCTCACTTTAAATTTAGAAACAGCCAACACAGCAATATTCGCAACAACATCAGGAATAACAAACATAAGCTATAGCGCAATCAACATAACAACAACGGGGTTGATAACAACTGGCAATCTGGATGTAGATACCTTAAATTTGAACACAAATGTCATAAGTGATTCAACAGGAACAATAAGCTTTGATAATGATAATTTAGAAACAACTGGAACAATAGAAACATCAAAGTCCAAGCTCACCGCGTTAGGAGGCTATGCAATAAAGCTAACCAACAAAACAGGAGCCAACACAGTACAAGGCCAGTTAGTCAATGTCTACACAGCAACAGCGATAGATGATGCTTTCAAAACTGTAGATGCAAGTGATGAAGATATCATAGGAATTGTCTTAGATGCTGGAGTTGCAGATGGCTCAGAAGCATGGATAGTCATTAGCGGGATTGCAGATGTTCTGATGGATGCAGGAGGCTCAGCAAGGGGAGACAGGATAATATCATCAGCAACAGCAGGAAGCGGTGATGTCTGGAATGTAGGCGGGGCAATCATAACTCACTTTATGGAGATAGGTCATTGCATAGAAAGCAGAGGAGCAAGCGCAGGCTTAGCCAGGTGTGTATTACACTTCAATTAGTTACTATTATTATTACCATTAACCAATTATTCTATAAACATACCATTAATTAATAATTTATATAGAATAAACAGCCCACTGAATAGCCCAATGGTTTAATCCCCCGGTGCTATTTAAACTTTTCTATCATCCAATAATTATGATACATCACCATAATAAATATATAGTACATATAGTAATGATAATAGTACAATGGATAAGGAATGCACAAAAGAACAAAAAGCGCGGGCATCATATTATGCAAATAAAATTGTAATTGATTTATTAGACTGTAAGATTAATCAGGAATTATCAATAATATTTCGAAACAAATCAATAACCTTTAAGAGGATCAAATGAAACTATCAGAAGCAAGGATCATAATCTACCTAAAGACAGCAGAAGTAAACCTAAGATATGTCCAGAAGATATCAGCTAAGTTAGACATTGACTACGGATATATTCTTAAAGTATTAGCAACAATGCTAGACAAGAGCTGGATAGTCCAGATAAAATACCCAGTTAAAACATTCTACAGATTGACAGATACATGTCCTATAGATGAAGCTATGAAGAAGATTGAGAAGGGTGGGGAATGATGTTTGATGAAGATATGGTTAATTGTCAAGCCAAAGGATGTTGTAATAAAGTATATAGGCCAACATCAGAGAAAAACCCAGTAGTGTTATGTATAGATTGTAGAGAGAGAATAGGGGGAATAAGGAGGTAATTATGGTTGATTCAACAAAAGCATGTGAAAGTAGTTATATGGATGTGGATTTAGTACAGAACAGCAAAAAGAAGCAAATAGTGATAATGGGAGCTGGTGCCTATGTGTTAGGCCAGTTTGGAGAGAAGCTAGAGATACCTATTGAGATAGATGGGAAAGCTAAGACATGGAGTCCAAACAGGGACAGCGCAAACAATCTAAATAGAGCTTATGGAGCAGATACGCAGGCCTGGATAGGTAAGGTAGTGAACATGCAGCTGATAACCAAGAATGGAAAGGTTACAGTGCTTGGTGTGCCAGACTTAGCATGAGTATTGAGAAGCTCCAAAGAGTGATGTGGAGAGTTAGGCAGAATACCCCTGGAAGTGATAGGGTAAAGATACTAGACTTGAGGCGTGCTATCATGCATGAGGTAGGGACAGACATAAGGACGTATTATGTAACAAAGGGCGCGCTAACGCTCTTAGGATGGATAAGGGCTATCAATAACAAGTGGGTGAAGCTAACTGGGAAGGATTTGACAGATACATGACGGTTATGCCCCACGCAGACCCCTTATCGTAAATCTTTCGGCTTACAGCCGAAAGTTTTATCGAGGGGTCCGCTCAGGGGGGGCATAACCTACATGGTAGCCACCGTCTCTCGAAAAACAAGTCGAGAGACGGAGGTGCAAGGATGTACAGCACAAAAGATGTTAGTGAGATGATGGAGCAGATTAAGGAAGATGATGGGTCTAAGTATGATTGGTTGGTTGAGGAGATTAAGGTCGAGCGTCCTTCTTTGTTTGAAGACCCCCTTGCTTAGGGGGTTTTTTTATGCTGCGGGATGATTGCCCTCTAAGCGTAGGCATGACCTCCATTTCATTCAACCATTCCATTACGGCCAACCTAAATGCTCCCTTCGGTCGCTAGCCCCTCGGGGCTAAAACGGGATCCCGTCATATAGGTTTATCTATAGGTTAGATAGGCGCCCTTTGAATTATAC
>SDBT01015171.1_pt1 | contig 12254 bp, 14 predicted proteins | sample 2277101 | NCBI WGS metagenome assembly SDBT01 (sample SAMN10404973, study PRJNA504765) | marine sediment metagenome | isolation source: marine sediment core GS10_PC15, 103 cmbsf | place: Arctic Ocean: Southern Knipovich Ridge | collected 2010
GATTTATCTAGCCCCACCCAGACTGATAGCCGTTTTTTATTTGGAAGGATAATACCATGATTAAAAAAAGTATAGCAAGTATTCTCATTATTTTAATATTAATAAATGGAATGGGATGTTATTTTTACAATCAGATTAAGAAAGAGGATACCAAAAGAATTGAGGAGAGCGATAAAGTTAAGATAACTACTTTAGATGAGAAAGTTTATGTTCTCACCGATGTAACGATAGAAGGATCAGAAGTTAAAGGTGTGGTTGGCCCCACTCATTCATTTTCAGTATGGCCAAGCGACATTCAAGGTAAGGAGATCGTGATTTCATTTAAGGGAATAAAAAAAATTGAAGTTCAAGAATATAATAAGGGTTCATCCATTGCTGCAATTGGTCTTGGTATTGTAATAGGGGGTTTGTTGGTATTTTATGTGATCGTGGGTTTAACTTATGAAAAATAGTAAATGATCGAATTAAAATATGAGGAAAAGCCTATCCAGTCTTAACCAGAAGGCGAATTCCACGATGTGAAGAAAATGATACTAATCAAATAGCGACAAATGTCGCTATAGTAGATAGTATCTCAAGTAAAAAGATTCAACCATAATTTAAATCTTACTTCAGCATAAAGTAAGAGTATGGAGGAACATTTATTCTGTATAAAAGGAGGTAATAAAATGCCAAGTTACATTTCTCTAATCCGTTGGACACAAAATGGTATCGAAAATATCAAAAGAAGTCCGGCCCGGCTTGACCAGGCAAAAGCTGCGTTTAAAGCCCAGGGGGCAGAGTTAAAGAAATTTTATCTTGTTGTCGGACAATATGACATAGTGGTCATATCTGAAGCTCCGGATGATGAAACGATGGCAAAAGTGGCTCTCACTATCGGCGCTGACGGGTCAATTCGTACTGAAACACTCCGCGCTTTTACTGAGGAGGAATACGGAAAAATTATTGCTGCCCTACCTTAAACTATGATTTTAAATTGATTCTGGATTAGCTCAAAAGCACCCTCTTGAACATAATACCTCAACACCCCCTTCGGATTAGTTTTCTGGAGGGGGTGTTAGATTGTTTCAGATTTTTATTGCATACCCTCCTTCATACACCTATCTTCTTATTACTCCACTTCCATTCGTCTTAAAACGATTTTTCTTTATTCTTCCTACAACAGACCTAATACTGAATAGTGTAATCAATTATTTTCTTCATAGATATAACTCCACCTGATTTACTTCTTGGTAGGGAGTTGGAAAATGAAAAAGAGTATTTTATTGAACAGTCTGATCACAGGTTTATTACTAACAGTATTTTGGAAGAACAGAACCGCTATCTAAAGGATTGGAATAAGACCTGGGCTTCAACCCGGATCCACGGAACCACAAAACGACAGGTTAATCTCATGTTCAGCGAAGAACAGCCGGCCTTAAAGCCTCTGCCGTCTGATTCCTTTCACTTCTTTAAAATTGGCAGCCGCAAGGTCAGTTCCACGGACAGTCACATCGAAGTTGCGGGCGCTTATTATCCGGTACCACCTAAATACATGGGCAGAAGTGTCCAGGTACACTTTAACAGCCGCTGGGTTAAGGTTTTTTACCGCGGGGAACTAATCCAGCATCTGGGGGCTATCGGGAAAGGACGATTTCACCCCGATCGCTCCTGTCTCCCCCCAAACAAGGATTGGCAAAAGGAAAACTATCTTCGCTATCTGCTTAAGCGATGCTTTTAGATCGGTTCTTCCGTTCTGGAGTGGGCCAAACGGGCTGAGAAACACCGCCAGGAGCGTGCTTACAGAAGTATACAGGGTATTATTGCCCTGTTCCGGGAAATTCGCCTTTTCGATCATCAACGCCGCTTGCCAGAGAAGTATTGAGCACAATGTGTTTAGTTACCATCTTGCTTCCGCAACTGGCAGAATCAATCCGTATCGAGAAACAGGTGCAAAAGGAAATCAATTTTACACAGGAAAGCGAGTATATCAGATCTCCAAAAGCATACCAGGAACTTCTTAGCGGTGATGATAATGGATGAACTGATTTACAAGATGAAGTCGATCAGACTTTCGGCCATGTCAGAAAAACTGACGATCAGGCTTCAGGAAACCACCGCCAATGAACTTTCTTACTTGGAATTTATACAGAACCTGGTAGACGATGAAATCTCGACCAGACGGGACCGGCTCTTAAACAAAAAACTTAAACAAGCCAAATTACCGTTTATGAAGACACTTGACGATTTTGATTTTGGATTTAACTCGTCGATTAACAGACAACAGATCAAACATCTGGCAACGTCCTCATTCTTAGCCAACCACGAGAATATCCTGATGATCGGGCCGTCGGGTGTTGGAAAAACCCATTTGGCAACCGCTTTTTCTATCGAAGTCATTCACAAAGGATTTTCCGTGCTTTACCGATCCGTCTTCGACATTGCCGCCGATATCGCAAAAAGTCACGATCAGGTGGTCGGTCACTTCCTGAAACCTGATCTTCTGATTATTGATGAATTAGGGATGAAAAATTTGAATAGCCAGGCCAACGAAATTATTCTGGAAGTTATACACCGGCGGTATCAAAGATGCTCGACTGTGATCGCAACAAATCGCCCTATTGAGGACTGGGGCAGGATATTCGGTGACAATGCCACGGCTTCGGCGATTCTGGACCGCTTTCTTGAAAATGTGCATTTGCTTAAGATCACCGGAAAAAGTTATCGGCTAAAAAATCTAAAACCAAAAGAACAAAAAATGATTGATTCAAATATGTAAATTCACTATCATGGGTGGCACACTTTCAACTGCCCACAACTGGTACACTTTCAAGTGCCCACTGACACTGAAAGAGGTATATTCGCATGTTGATGCAATTGTCGTGTCATAGCCTATAGTCAAATCCTTCCGACTACAACAATAGCGTATAAAAAAATTGATATGATTATAATTCTCATAATTACCTCCATCGCTTTTTTAAAGTTGTAGCTGATACCCATTTACCGAAGACAACCGAAAAATTGTGATGATGTCGAGCTACACGCCCCGGTCTTTTAGCAGGGCTATCAGAACATACCCTAGGGCTAGACCGTTCAATGACGGAAGAGGGTATCACTAAATACGGCATGCTCTCAGCATGTTCTTCGTCACTCTAAATATAAACTGTTAAGGAACTGATTAGAGTAGAGAGGAGTGTAAATCTTCAAAATATTCTGAAATTATCATGCATAAATACCCCTTAATAAGACTGTTACACTTAGTAATTAAAGCTCATAAATTTTGATGAATTGATACTTTAAGTTCTTTCAGAAGGTTGGAATAATCTAAAAATTTAATGATTGACTTTTAAAAAAAATATATTATATTATAGTTGACTAATTTGATCAACGAGGTAAAGATTATGTTTTCTTTATCAGCAAAAGCGATTTATGGCTTAATGGCTATGCTTGAACTAGCATTAAACGATCATAAAGAACTTATACAAATAAAAAATATTGCTGATTCATGTAGTATTCCTCAAAACTTTTTGGAACAATTACTGATTATTCTTAAAAAAGCCGGTTTTATTAAAAGTTTTAGAGGCAATCAAGGTGGATATGCATTAAAAAAATCTCCTGGTCATATTAAAGTTATAGATATATTAGAATGTTTAGATGGTGAATTAAGGATTGTTCAGAGTAATATAAAAAATGACATTTTAGATTTCTTTTGGGATAAATTGGAGTATGAAGTTAAAGATATTCTGAATATCAATTTGGAAGACCTTATTTTATCAAAACAAAAAGCTGAGCAACATATTGCATCTAATATATAAATTGGGAATTTTATGAAAATCGCAGAAAATATGAGCCAATTGATTGGAAACACACCTTTAATCAAACTTAATAAAGTTGCAAATGATTGCAAAGCAACAGTATTAGGCAAGTTGGAGTTTTTTAATCCCTGTGCATCAGTGAAAGATCGTATTGGTGTATCTATGATTGAAGATGCTGAAAAGAATAATTTAATCGATGAGCATACTACCCTTATTGAACCCACAAGCGGAAATACGGGTATAGCCTTAGCATTTGTTTGTGCTGCTAAAGGCTTTAATCTAATTTTGACCCTGCCTGAATCTATGAGCTTTGAGCGCAGAAAACTTTTGACTGCCTTTGGTGCTAAGATTGAATTAACTCCTGCTCATCTAGGTATGAGAGGGGCAATCGAAAGAGCTGAAGAATTATCTAAGAAAATAAAAAAATCCTTTATTCTTCATCAATTTAAAAATAGTGCAAATCCTGAGATTCATCGCAAAACTACTGCAGAGGAAATTTGGCAAGATACTGATGGTAAAATTGATATTTTTGTTTCCGGTATTGGAACAGGTGGAACTATCACAGGAGTTTCAGAAGTCATAAAAAAAAGAAAACCTGAATTAATCTCTATTGGCGTGGAACCTACCGATTCAGCTATCTTATCAGGTGGAGTTTGTGGAGCACATAAAATACAAGGTATTGGCGCAGGTTTTGTACCTGAGATATTAAATCGTGATATCATTGATGAAATTATTAAAGTGACGAATGATGAAGCATATATGATGACCAAGCGCCTAGCAAAAGAAGAAGGAATTTTTTGTGGAGTATCTTCAGGTGCAGCAGTATTTGCTGCCTTAAGAGTAGCAAAAAGAAAAGAATATAAAGATAAATTAATTGTAACTATATTACCAGATACAGGAGAAAGATATTTAAGCACCGATATTTTTGAATAAATTATTTTTTTGAATCTTTGTTGACTATTTTGATCTACTTAATTAGGAAGGATATATATGTGGAACTAATTATTAATGGAAAAAAAGATGTGATTGAAAATAAAAATATTTCTGTTACAGATTTATTAAACATAAAAAATGTTAAAAGCCCAGAGATGGTCTCGGTAGAATTAAATGGTTCGATTTTAAATCGAGAAAATTTTACTTCTACTTATATTAAAAATGGAGATATTATAGAATTCCTCTATTTTATGGGGGGAGGAAGTATGGAATTTAGATTTTAAAACGTGAAATGGATATTGCAAATTTAAATTAGTGATTTTAATGGTATTCAAACTATGTTAATAAATTTTAAAAGGTATTTAGCAGTATGGATTGATAAATTTATAGTTTTATATCTTTATTGAAATAATAAAAATGAAGGATATAGAATTCACATATAAAAATTACTAATTAACAAGTAAAATTGATCTAATTGATTTTATTAAATTAGAAGGTCGAATAAGATGCAAAATTGGAAATTTGATACAAGACTAATTCATAGTGGAATTGATCATAACCAACATAATCAAGCTTCTTCTATTCCTATTTATGAAACAGCATCATTTGCTTATAATTCTGCTCAGGACTTGGCAGATGTATTTGATAATAAAAAATTTGGTTATATTTATTCCAGAATATCAAATCCCACAGTTTATGCTTTTGAACAAAAAATTAATTCTCTCGAACAGGGTATAGGCGCAATTGCAACTTCTTCTGGTATGGCTGCCATTACAACTATTATACTTGCATTAACACAAGCTGGAGATGAAATAATATCAAGTAAAAGCCTATTCGGAGGAACTTTTCATTTATTCAACCAAATTTTTAAAAAATATAACATAAAGATTAATTATGTTGACACTACTAATTTAGAAGCATATAAAAATGCAATATCCACTAAAACCCAGCTAGTATTTGTTGAAACATTAGGCAATCCTAAATTAGACATTCCAGAAATAAACAGTTTATCACAGATTACACACAATAATAATATACCATTAATTGTTGATAGCACATTAACAACACCTTATTTATTTCAGGCAAAAAAATTTGGTGTGGACATTGTTGTTCATTCAACTACAAAATATATTACAGGCAATGGCAGTACAATAGGTGGTATATTTATAGATCTTGGAAATTATAATTGGAAAAATTCAAAAGTAGAAGCAATAAATATGATATCAAAAAAAATTGATCCGGTTTTTGCATTTTTGGCAGTGGCAAGACAACATGTCTTTCAAAATATTGGATGTTGTCTTTCTCCTTTTAATGCGTATTTACACAATTTTGGAATAGAAACATTAAGCTTAAGAATGGAAAGACACTGTTCTAATGCTTTGCATCTTGCAAAGTATTTAGATGATCATCCTAAAATTAAACAGGTTAACTATCCTGGATTAAAAAATAACACATATCATAAACCTGCTGATCTACAATTTAATGAAAAATATGGAGGCATATTGACTTTCAAACTTAATTCAAGAATCGAATGTTTTAAATTTATTGATAATATAAAAATGATAAAAAACCTTGCAAATTTGGGTGATACAAAAACTTTAATTATCCATCCCTCATCTACAATCTACCATGACTGTACTCAAGCAGAGATGTTAGCTGCTGGTGTTACAGATGATTTGTTAAGGGTTTCTGTTGGAATAGAGGATATTGATGATATCATTCATGATTTTAATCAAGCATTGGGGAGTATTTAATGAACTTAACAGAAGAACAAATTGAAAGATATAGCCGTCAAATTATCCTGAAAGAGATAGGTGGATTGGGGCAAGAGAAACTTTTACAATCGAAAGTGCTTATCATAGGTGCTGGAGGACTTGGAGCGCCAGCTGCTTTATACCTTACTGCTGCAGGTATTGGTACACTGGGTATCGTAGACAGCGATAAGGTAGAATTATCCAATCTACAGAGACAAATTATTCATTTCACAGGTGATCTAAATAAATCCAAGGTAATTTCTGCAAAAAATAAATTAGAACAACTGAATCCAGATATTCAGATCAATCTTTTTTATGAAAGAATAACAGCAAATAATATCTATGATATTATCAGGGAGTATGATTTCATTATTGATGGCACAGATAATTTTTCTACAAAGTTTTTAATCAATGATGTATGTGTATTAAACAATAAAGCTTTTTCGCACGGCGGTATATTAAGATATGAGGGACAAACGATTACCTATACCCCGGATAATACATGTTACAGGTGTATTTTTGATACACCGCCTCCTAAAGGGATGGTTCCAACATGCAGCGAAGCTGGCATTTTGGGAGCGATTGCAGGGATGTTAGGTACAACTCAAGCGGCAGAAGCAATAAAATACCTCTTAGGTATAGGAAATCTTTTAACCAATCGTTTACTATTATTTAATGCCTTTACAATGGAATTTCGTACGATAAAACTGAAAAAAAATCCTAACTGCCCTGTATGTGGTGAAAATACTAAAATCACAGAACTCATAGACTATGAACAAACTGTGTGTGATTTGATAAAGTAAATAATTACTTTCTTAGAGGTGATCATAATGGAAGAAAAAAAACAAATGCAAAACCATAAATTATCAATCATCTGCTTCAGCGGTGATTTTGATAAACTTGTTGCAGCTTTTACCTTAGCTACCGGAGCAGCAGCTGTGAATTATTCTGTAAATCTATTCTTTACCTTCTGGGGTTTAAATATTATAAAAAATAAAAAAGGAAGATTTTTCACAGGTAAAGGGATGCTGGCAAAAATATTCGGATATTTAAGTGGAGGAGAAAATAATCTTCCTCTAAGCAGATTAAATTTTGCTGGTTTCAGCCCAAAACTAATGACCAGTTTAATGAAAAAGAGAAATGTTGCAACACTGCCAGAACTAATCGCTGCAGCAGAAGCATTGGGAGTAAACTTTTATGTGTGTGATATGTCGATGAATATCCTGGGATTAAAAAGAGAAAACTTTATTCCTGAAATAAAAGAAGTATTAGGAGTAGCTAAATTTTTAGAGCATTCTCATGATGGAGAGACACTTTTTATTTGAAAAAGGTTATAAAATGCAAATCCATCAATTAGATATTACCAAAGAACATTGCCCAATGACATTTGTGAAAACAAAACTGGCTTTAGAGAAATTAAAGCAGGGTGATATATTAGAGGTAATGTTAACAGAAGGAGAACCTCTGGATAATGTTCCCAAAACTGTAAATGAGCAGGGATTTAATGTATTAGATATCAAAAATATTGAAAATAATATTTATAAAGTGATAATCAAGAAATGAGAATTAATAAAACAGTAGTAGGTAAAATAATAAACCATGCCTTACGTGATTTTCCCATTGAAGCTTGTGGCTATCTAGCTGGCAAGAATAATAATATTATAGAAATATATCCTATGAAAAATGCCGATCAAACTCAAACACATTATTCATTTGATGTCCAAGAACAATTTGCTGTATTAAAAGAAGCACGAAAAAAAGGTTTGGAATTGAAGGCAGTATATCATAGTCATCCACATACTCCTGCTAGAATGTCTGTAGAAGATATCCGTTTAGCTTATGATCCTGATATTATCCATTTAATATACTCGGTAAAAGATAATGACTTAAAAGCTTTTAAAATAGAAGATAATAAAAGGGTAATAGATATAGAGCTCGAGGTTTAACAATGAATTTCTACCAATTACCTGACAGATTAGATGAAGATATTCAAAAATATGAAAAATTTGTTAAAGAGTATCTTACAGGCACAATATCTTCATCTGAGATTAAAGTCCATAGAGTGCCTATGGGTATATATGAGCAAAGAGATATTGAACATTATATGATGCGCGTTAGACTACCTGGTGGTGCAATCACTCCCGAACAATTATATAATATTGCAGAAATAGCAGAAAAATATACCAGTTGGCCTTTACACTTTACTACTAGACAGGATATTCAACTTCATTATTTAAGACTTAGAGATACAGTAAAAATATTATATGAATTAAAAAATATTGGTTTAAGCAGCCGCGGTGGCGGTGGGAACACAATTCGTAATATTGTAGGTAATTATGACTCAGGTTTAAATGATAAAGATGTTTTTGATATTTTCCCTTATGTTCAAGCGCTAACAAATCGCATGTTAAATGAATCTGATTCATGGACTCTACCAAGAAAATTTAAGATAGCATTCTCCAGCAATTCTGATGACCGAGGATTAGCAACTGTTAATGATCTCGGTTTCATTGCTAAAAAAAATGATAAAGATGAAAGAGGTTTTTCTGTATATATAGCTGGTGGATTGGGCAGAGAATCAAAAATCGGCTTATTATTATACTCTTTCATTGCTGATGATCAGGTATATAATATTACTAAAGCTGTAAAAAATCTATTTAACCAGTATGGAAATCGTAGAAATAAACATAAAGCAAGATTACGCTTTCTATTAGCGAAACATGGAAAAACTCAATTTATCAAACTATTCGAACAAGAGCTCGAAAAGGTAAAAGCTCAAAATTATCGTCCACTAAAGACAAACGAAGTTGAACTTTTAAAAAAAGGGAGGGTTGAGATACCATTATTCCTCGGTGATATTCCCTCTGAGCTTGCTAAACAACTTAGCCAGATTATTGCACTTTATGGTGAAGATACTATTAGGATTAGTCCAAAACAGAATATCTCAATTAGAAATATTGATGAAGGTGAAATAGAACCTTTAAAAATAAAGCTAAAAAATCCAGGTATATTGACTGCAACCGTTCCGATTCTCGGCAAGGCTATTGCCTGTGCAGGGGCAAGTACATGCAAGTTGGGATTTTGTCTTTCAAGAAATTTATTAACTGCTATCAAAGATGAATGCTTTAAAAATAATATTGATTACAGCAGAATATCTGATATCCAATTAAATATTTCAGGTTGTTCGAATAATTGTGGGCAACACATTATAGCTGATATTGGTTTTTTAGGTACTGCAAAAAGAAATGATAACAGAGCAGTACCTGCTTACCATTTAGTTTTGGCTGGCAAAGTTCAGGAAGGTAACACAAGATTGGCAAAAAAAATAGCAACTCTACCTGCTAAAAGTATTCCCAAATTTATATATGATCTCCTGAAATATATAACCAAATGGCGAAAAGATGGGGAAAATTTTTCTGATTTTCTCAATAAAACCGGAAAAGAATATGTTTTACAATTAGCTGATAAATATTCAACCATTCCTGAATATGAGGAAGATGCGAGTTATTATTATGATTGGTATAGTGATAAAATGTTTTCACTTGCAGAAAAAATTGAAGGCGAATGCTCTGCGGGACTATTTGATTTAATTGAATTGGATTTAAGCAAAGCCCAAAAAGGATTAGAAAGATATGTTCGATTAAAAGATAAAAATGAGATTAGCCAAACAAGTAAAGAAATCGTTTTGTCCTGTTCACGAGCCTTACTTATTACCAAAGGAGTTGAAGCGAAAAATGATGAAGATATAATTACACTATTTAAAGAACATTTTCTGGGTAAACATATAGATATTTCACAAACAGTTGTATTAGATAAATATCTTAATAATGAACCAATTAGTTATAATGAGCTGTTAACACTTTTTAATTCCGTCAATGAATTATATCATGCTATGGATGATTCTCTGCACTTTCCTGAAACTGCTCCTGAAATACAAAAAACACAAGATAAAGATAATGGAAGATTATTTCGTGATTTCCGTGGAGTACCCTGTCCTATGAATTTTGTTAAAACAAAATTAGTGTTGGAGACTATGAAGGAGAGAGAGATATTAGAAATATTAATCGATGATGGTGAACCGATTGAAAATGTACCTGCTTCTGTAAAATCTGAAGGACATGAGATTATCAACCAAAAAGTGATTGATAACTACTGGCAGGTTGTTATTAAAAAACATAACTCAACAAATATATGGGATAAATCTAATGTTAGATAAACCATATAGAAGTATTTCGAAAGCTATATCCTGGAGAATAACAGGTACACTTGACACGATAGCTGTTTCCTGGTTTATTACCGGAAAATTTACCATAGCAATTTCTATTGGTTTTGTTGAAGTATTTACTAAAATGATTCTTTATTACCTACATGAAAGAGCGTGGGATAAAATTGAATTTGGTAGGGAAGAAATTAAAAAACCAGAATATAATATTTGAATAAAAATAGAAGGAGGATTTTAATCATGGATTTATTAAACAATAGGGATGATATAAAAACACTTATTGATTCTCTAAATTTTAAACAAAAAGTAGAACGATCTCTGCATTTAATTCATGAAGCATACTTGAAATATGGTAGTAGAATAGTGGTAGCAAACAGTTTAGGTAAAGATTCAGCTGCAGTTTGGGATTTAGCAAAAAAAGTAAGTCCTGAGATTAGGGGATTTATCATCACAACCAGATATAAACCAAAAGAGACCGTTGAATTTATGCATGAAGAAGTAAAAGGATATCCTGAACTTAAAGTATATAAAAATGATATTGAAATTGCTGAAAAACTATATCAAACTGATCCAGATAAATGCTGCGATTTATTAAAAGTACAACCAACAAGATGGGCAATTGAAGAAATGAATGTTGAATGCTGGATTACAGGATTGCGTTGTACTGAGGGAAGAACACGAACTGATTTTAAAGAAATAGAAGAACTAGATAAAGGACTATTAAAATTAAATCCAATTCTAATCTGGAAAGAAAGAGAAATATGGCAATATCTTGCTTTAAATCGCGTACCAGTAAATCCTTTATACGGTGAAGGATACCGTTCATTAGGTTGTTCTCCCTGCTCCAATATTACTACTGATGAAAACGAAAGAGCCGGTCGATGGATTGGAACCAGTAAATGTGGAGGTGAATGCGGAATTCATACACAACCTTTAAAAGTTGAAAAGAAGAAGGAACTATTGGTTAAGGTATAAATTTAGAAAGGATATAAATATGATCAAATATTTAATACCTAAAATTCTAAAATGAAAAGAAGAAAAAGTGATATAAGTTAGTTAAATTTAAGGTGTTAGAAACAAAAACTTAAGCCAAAATATATCACTTTAAAGATGAAAAATAAGAAAAAACTTTCAAAATTCAAAGCCAAGAACATCCGCCATGAATTTACAGGTACAAAGCTCACTCAATATTCCGGTCTGTCCCCGATGATGAAATATCTTAACAGACTAAAATTGGGCAGGAAATTAAATAAGATATTTCCCACGGTTATGTACAATTCCAGCAAGTTTAGTCATGTGCAATTATTTTTATCGGTTATATTAGCTTCTTTTGCAGGCATTCACCGTCTTCAAAGAATCGCTCACTTTACCCGTGATATTTTAGTTGTGAAATTATTGGGTTTGAAAACTGGTCTAAATAAAGACGTCCTTAGCGTTCGATTAAAAGAAATGGGACAGGCCGGTTCGATCACTCTTCAGGAATTTTTATTCAAATGGCAAAAGAACTGGCTGAAAGTCCATATGAATGATGTTGTTACTCTTGACGCCGAT
>SDBT01015172.1_pt1 | contig 12253 bp, 7 predicted proteins | sample 2277101 | NCBI WGS metagenome assembly SDBT01 (sample SAMN10404973, study PRJNA504765) | marine sediment metagenome | isolation source: marine sediment core GS10_PC15, 103 cmbsf | place: Arctic Ocean: Southern Knipovich Ridge | collected 2010
CTTGCCTATTAACGTACGCACGCATGGTCTCCCTGAGCTGCTCAGTGTCCACATTATGAGCGATCACGTAGTCATAGTACCGCAGGTTCTTCGCCTCATCAACAATATATTTTTTTACTGATTCGGCGACCACCGAGAAATCAAACTGCCAGGCCCTGTCGCCCGATGAAGGATCGGTGGCACCACCGCCCCAGACAGTCCTGGCTGCCCTGTAAACCTTCTCCCCGGTGGCAGCATTCACCACTGCATAATAAGTTCCCGGGGTAAAGACTTCTCCTGCATCAAACCCCACCTGTGGATCCCTTAAAACGGCAACTTTCCTCGACTCAGGAAGGTAGCCAAACTGGTCTATCACAATAAACTTTGAGAAATCCTGTGCTGCAACCCCTATTGATAATAATATCATGAGGGCGAAAGAGAATATCCTGCCTGTCATACTTTTCACTTTTTATTTCCTAACTTCCTAACCTCCTAACCTCTTTACATTTCCCATCCCTTGCGGTACTCCCGGCGCAGGTACTGGTTGGCCCCAGGAAGATTGGTGATCTCCATATTCTTCTGGTCATACACCACCTTCTTTCCAGCCCTCAGAGCCACAGCCCCCAGCAGGATAGTTTCGGTCACAGGTGTGGCCTTCAGGAAACTTCCGGGCGACTGGTCTCCGCTTTTAAACGCCTCAATCCAGGCGCGTTCATCCCGGTTGATCTTCTCCTCGGGTGGTTCAGCAGACCCGGTCCATTCAACCATCTTCTTCTCAGGGAGGAGCCTGGGACTGCCGCCATGGAAGCTGGCCAGGATCTTGCCGCTGTCGCCAACAAACATCATCCCTTCCCCCGGCAGTTCCTTATCCTCAGCATCCAGTTCATCCGGGGTAACAGGTTTCATTCCCCCGTCATACCAGTACAGTTTAAAGGGTGGCAGATTCTCCTGGTCCGGGAAATCAAACTCCACAATACAGGAATAGGGAAATGCTACATTGTTTCTCACTCCTTTACTCACATGGTCTTCAACAATGCACGTGGTGGTACCATAGGCCCTGGCACTTATAGGAGCCGTATTGATCCCGAACTTAAGAAAAAGCGGCCAGAGGCTGTAATGTCCCATGTCAGCGATGCTCCCACCGCCAAAATCGTACCAGCCACGAAATACAGCATTCGTATAGTTGGGATGGTACGCACGGTCGGGCACCGGTCCAAGCCACAACTGCCAGTCAAAATCATCAGGTACCGGGGGGGAGTCTGAGGGATTGGATGTCCACTGAGGCCATACGGGACGGTTGGACCAGTTATGGATCTCCCTGAGCTCACCGATGGCTCCTTTTGTAATCCAGTCCAGTGCTGTTCCGAGCCCGCTTCTCTCACTCCAGGCCAGCAGGTGGGTGCTCACACCGGTTTTACGGGCTGTGTCGATGGTCAGCCTGGCCTCATGCATCCTGTTGGCGATGGGTTTATGGATCACCACATGTTTTCCCTTTTTCATGGCATCGATGGAAACGGCAGCATGCAGGTGGTCCGGTGTCATCACTTTTACCGCATCAATATCAGGCTCCTTTTCCAGTAGCTGTCTGTAATCATTGTAGGATCCACATCCTTTATAGCTACCGGATCCACTTTTCAGGGCGTAATATTTTTCTACCAGTTCTTTACCCACGTCCCGGCCACCAGGAATCCCCTGAATTCCGGTGCCCCAATCGGGATCTTCAAGCACCTTGCGCATAATGTTCCGTATCCCGTTGGGCGACCAGTCCACATAGTTTGTACTGTACTTATTTGGATCACAGACCGAGGTGATCTGCACATCCGGCTGAGCAATTAAACTGGCCATTTCTCTGATCCCCTGGGTACCACATCCTATATAGGCGATATTCAGTTTATCGCTCGGGGCAATGTAGTTGATTCCCCCCAGTACATGCCGGGGAACAATGGTAAAGGCGGTTGCAGCGGCGGTGGTTCCGACAAATTGCCTCCTGGTCAGACTTTGCTTTGGTTTCATTGGAGTTTGTTTATTTTATTAATGATCGATGAATTATTGCATCTGTTTGAAGATCTTCTAAAGGTATTTCATTAAGCTAAGAATTAAAAATTAAACCTATTGCATGTATTCCCTGCGGTCCGATTAAAAACCCTGATTCTATAATTCAAATATCGCTTTCAGCCATTGAATCGATCTGCTTTATCAATTGGTAAAGAAAAATATCATTGCCACTGCACTGCAAACAATAAAAATGCCCATAGGCAAATTCATTCGGAACAGCTGATGGGAATTCAATCGATGGGCAGCCCAGGTCCTTTTTAAATTTCTCAGACTAATTTGAAGTCCCGTTAATATCAGAACTGACTGAAGCCAGGGAACAAGCCGTGGCATAAACTGGTGCCATGGGATGTTGGCGGTACCAAAAAAATCCCAGCCCCATCCGAATGGATCTGAAAGGGATTGCATGATAAATGTTATATTAACAAATAACATGGGAATGACAAAGGCAATCCATAGCATGAGTCCCAGGGGTAACAGGGCTCCGGTTGAGCCAAGAAATACCTCTTTAATGCCGATTTGAAGCTTTGAAAGCTTTTGTCCTGCAACAGAAAGCACATATAATATCCCCGGTATTATAATCAGTGTCAGGGTCCATACAATAAGCGCATATATCCCGAATAATCCCCAGTTTCCTTTATCAAGTATATTCACAAAATCACGAATAACCGGCCAGTGTCCCTGATACAATACACAGTAAACAGCAGCCAGCGTAAATATTGAAATAGTAAGCCAAGCTTCGCTCATATTGCGCGTTCCTAGTTCTGTTCCGAAAGGCCTGGCATAGAGCGAAACATTGTTATACAGGCAGCTTCGGGTGCATTCGAGACATAATCCGCAATCGGAATTCTCTTCCATTTCGCCTACATTGATTCCATAGGGGCATGCCCAGCCGTTCTGACTCCCTTTCTGACAATAGTGTGGTTTACAACGATCACATACTTTTTGTGATTTGTTCCTGAGCGCCAGTGTGCTCATTCGGGAAAAAGGTCCCACAAAGGCACTGACCGGACAGAGGTAACGGCAAAAAGCCCGAAGTTCGAAAATCAGAGACATCAGGGTTGGTACTAATATCAAAAACAGTACGGTAACCCCCGTTACCTTAGGATTGGCAACAAGGGTGGTTGAAAAAGTGGTCATCGTAAGAAGTACAACTAACTTTGGCCAGGCATTTTGCAACCGTGCGGGCCATTTAAGGAAAAGCCCGGAAAATCTGTTCCCATACCCCCCCCTGGACCCGTCAATTGGCGTAATTACTGATGTACGCTGGATCATATCTCCGAAAAACGGCAACGGACAAATAGTGCACCAGATCCTACCCAGGAAGGGAGTCAACAGGGCTACCAGGAGAAACAGCCAGATGGCCCACATCATCAGCACACCCAGGTTTCTCCCGGACATTTTTGTACCAAACAGAGAAGTCAATATCACCACATAAATCATCATCATGGCAAATATGACCAGTATGGTTTGCGGCCACCGGGAGATAACAAGTTTCCTGAGGAATCCGGAGCTTTTCATCAAATCACGATAACCTGCTTTTTTATCATCCTTTCTGGCTCCTGTTTCTGATTTACGGAAAAACCCAATAATCCATATGGCAAGGATACCGGACAGGCACCCCAGACTAAATACGAGCAGGGTGTTGGGAAGAATAATCAGCTTACCGTGTTCAAAGGCATGCATCGGACCACACCATACATGACACCTGTAATTGCTTTTGGCAACAAGGAAATTCAGTAATCCGGGATGCCTGGCTAATATAATGAGCTCCTTTGTCAAGCGCGGTTTTTCTGTTGGATCACTTGTCCTGAATACCTCGACCATTTCGCGGGATGGACTGACCTTGGCATCAATATCGAATTCCTCTAGGAAAAATGAGTGTCCTGTATCATCGGTAGAAAAAGTAAGATGCAGTGTGTCACCCCTGTTACACCTGATTACAGAAGGTTCCTTTCCATATCTGAAGCTTCTGATATGGATGTTCCTTTCGCCTGGTGGCTGCACAAAAAACTGGCAAATGGCAGCGGGAATCAAGCCGAAGCAGAAAACAACCAGGAAATTGGAAATATTTCTTTTGAAATCCCGGATCAAACTACATTCTCCCTTCTTTTTCCAATTATAATATTTCTTTTCTTAAGAATCATTATTGATTCAGCCCTCCTTCCCAGGTCATACTTTAAGCGAAGAACCGGGCTTCAGAATGCACATTTTTATTAGATTTACTGGAGAATCGTCTTGGACAATCATACGCTAGCCAATAATCATGAACAAGGAAAAAACTGCTCCCAAAAAGCAAAAGAACAGGATTAAGAATATCATTCCTATAGCGGTTATTATCATTGCAATGGTGGGAATTCCTTTCCTGGTTTTGACTTACCAGGCCAATCGCAGCGGATTATCGCGGGGTGATGTAATCAGGCGTATTGTAGGAAAATCAGAGACAGATGGCAATGAAAGTACTGGCATAGCCTATGGATCAACAGGAGAAAAGATCGATTTTCTTGATCCGCAGCCAATTGGACAGAAATACACCGATCCTCCGCTTGTTGCTCATATCCAGGCCATCGATCTAGATGATGATAAGCTATTGGATGTTATCCTGTGTGATGTCAGAGGGAATTTCGTTTCCTGGATCAGGCAATATCCTGCAGGTACATATACCGAAACTATACTTGCCGGTGATCTTATCGCACCGTCCCATGTTCAGGTCATTGATTTTGATAATGATGGTGACAAAGACCTGATTGTGGGTGTGCTGGGTATGCTTTTCCCGAACAATGATAAAATCGGATCTGTGGTAGTTCTTGAAAATGATGGCCAATGCGGTTTCTCGAAACATCTTATTGTTGAAAAGATAGCTCGGGTCTCCGATGTTCGGGCGGGAGACCTGGACAATGACGGTGATATGGATCTCGTTGTGGCACAGTTCGGTTACGATGATGGTGAAACGCGATGGATCGAAAACCTGGGAGAGTGGAAGTTCCAGAGTCATATACTGCAATACCTATCCGGACCCATCAATGTTGAAATTGTGGACATTGATCTTGACAACGATTTGGATATCATTTCATTAGTGAGTCAGGAATGGGAAGAGATTTACTGTTTTGTAAATGATGGAACAGGACAATTTCAACCTGTGCTGCTATATGGATCAAGCAACCAGGATTATGGTTCCAGTGGAATTTCACTTTGTGATCTGGATCAGGATGGTGATGAGGATATACTCTATACCAACGGAGATGCATTTGATTATATTCCGCCTCAGGGCCGCCCATGGCATGGCGTGCAATGGTTAGAGAATAAAGGCAGCCTGAATTTTGAATTCCGCAGGATTTGCAGCTTTACCGGTGCAACGAATGTACGTTACGCCGACCTTGATAATGATAATGATATGGATCTTTTTGCAGTAAGTGCTTTTAATATATGGGATGAACCCGCATCGAACAGTTTCATCTGGTTAGAGAATACAGGAAATCAGCATTTTATAAAGCGAGAAATCAGTAAAAACCCTACGCATTTGCTTACTTGTGAATCGGGCGATTTTAACAATGATGGCCTGATCGATATTATTACCGGTGGGATGCACACCTATCCTCCATATGATCGAATGGGTAGAATAACCCTGTGGACCAATAACGGAAAGCTTTCGGCTAACCAGTGAACTTAAGTTCAATTATCCATAGCCTGAAATCGTTTATATAAATTTTCAAGCTCTGCCTGATTGGCAGAGGAGATATTTTCAAGTTGTCCAATTTCCATTGTCAGCTCAATGGTTTTAATGGCGCTTCGTTTATCTCCAAGATTTGCACACGCAATTGCAAGACTCCTGCCGGCAGTCAACAGCGTGTTGGGACGGCTTGACACATGAATAAATGCCCTTTCCAGATATTCTATTGCCTCTTTGCTATCTCTTATCTCCGGATCCGGACACATAACCAACAATGTACCAATCCTTTCCAGCAGGTATGGATCGTTTGGATGGAATTCGAGTGCCTCCAAGTAATGTCTGATGGATCTGTCCCACAGGTTCTGTTTGTATAACAGATTACCAAGATTCTTTGCGGTGGTTATATCTTCAGGATCGCCACTGAAAGAGTCCTCATACAAGGCAATTGCCTCCTGCAATATTCCGTTTTTTTCAGCAATCCCGGCAGATACCTTCTGCCCTTTAGGATTAGATGGAGAGATCTGTTTCAATCTTGCCAGGTAACCTTTGGCTTTTTCACCATCTCCCAGCTCAAAGAAGAGAATATCTGCAATATCAGCAATCACGTCAGGATTGTCCTGGTTTTGCGCAAACAATACATTCAATATATCATCCGATTTTTTCTTATCACCTACAAACGAGTAACATATGACCAACTCTTTTTGAATCTCGATATTTTCCGGTTTTAATTCCAATGCCCTGGTTAAATATTTTATTGATTGCGGATATAATCCATTGAGGAAGAACAAAAGACCTATTTTTTTCAATTCAGCGAAACTCTCCTGAAAATAACTAATGTGCTGATCTGTAAATGATATGGCCTGTTCATCTAAATCCATCCAGATTGAGATACTAATTACTTTGGAGATCAAATATTTATTGTCTGGCAAGTACTCCAGGGCATGATTTACCAGCCTCAGGGTCCACTGGTCATAAACAGTTCTTTCAGCTTCATCAATCTTTTTCAGCAGGTATAATTCGGACCTGGACATTAAACCCAATTTGTCGACCAACGTATCCACAGGAGGGGAAAAAACAACCAGGTCATTGGCACGTACGCCATAGCGCTTACTTAATGAAATATCCCCCATCGTACTGTAGATATTGCCGAGAAGCCTGTATGCAGGGCCAAATGTTCGGTTGGCCTGCAGGATCTCTCTCAGCATTTTTTCTGCAAGATCCATGCGCCCGGTTTCAATATAAATCCTGGATAGCTGGAACCGGGCATAGGTGCTGAGGGGGAAATGATCATGCCTGGCTGACCCACCTGGAGTGGAACTGTTTTTCCCCGGGTTTGCAATATGACCAAATGACTCTTCAGCCAGTTCATATTTTCGTTGATTTCTATACTCTTCACCCAGATAGTACCAGGCAAGGTCAATTTCTGGATTTTTCTCAATTACAAGTTTGAAATTTTCTATAACAGCTTCAGATTCTGACATTTCCAGTTTCAGATATCCATGGTAGTAATTCCAGATCCAGGCCTCTTTACTTCTCTGGATGGCCAGATTATAGCATTCTGCGGCCTCCTTATAATTGGCACTGGAATGGTATACCAGACCAAGCATGCCCAGGTTGTCGGCCGAAGGATTTTGTTGTGCTTTCGCCAGGGCGTCTGATATTTGTTCCCTGACTTGAAATGAAAGGGCTAGGGATTCTTTAATTTCCGGAATTTGAGAGAGGTACTGATGGTTCAGAATGAATTTCATCAGCAATAACAGGACGATCACCCCAATGGCCCCTGCAAAACTGTAGATTACTGTTTTTCTTCGCTTATCCAATCTATCAGAGATTACTTATGCTAAAAGTATCAAAAATAAGTACATGCTTTAATAGCAGACCATACCACAAGATAAGCACAATTATTACTATAAATAATTCGGGATGCTATGGAGAGATTCTATGCTTTTTTTTCCCTGTTGTTGATCCAGAAATCATGGATCTGTTCCAGCGAAAGCCCTTTTGTTTCTGGCATCAGTCTCCAGGTGAAAATGAGTCCGGATATACAGACGCCCACCAGGATCAGATAGAGCAATGTATCTTCACCGTTGTGGTTTGCTTTGAAGTAGGCTGAAACTTGCGGGAAATAGATATTGCCCATGGAATTGGCTTATTTGACGCGTTTCATAAAGAAGTTTTATCCGGATAAGAGTAAAAAATGCAATAGATTGCAATTTTCTTCCAGATTACAACAATCGCCTTTATCTCATTACATATCAAATGTTAACAATGTTACCCGCATGTTCAACTTTTGAGAATCAGTTTAAATTACTCAATCCTATTGCATTCTTCACCACAAAATCCTGTTTAACATTAAAAAAAATTCTTATATTGCTTCTCATCATTACATAATCACGAATTACTAATTCACTTATTCACTTATTCTATGTTTAACTAAATCTAAATTATTATGAGGTTAAAACTACTACTTGCAATGCTTACTGTCTCCGGGGGCCTGTTGATGGCCCAGGATACAATCAAGACATTGGTTATTACGGAAGCCAGATTTGACCGTGCTGAACAGGCCTTTATTGAGATCACCAATATGGGAACTGAAGCACTGAACCTTTCTGACTTCGAATTTGGGACATTGACACCATGGGATAATTTGCTCGCTGTCGAGGGGACAGATCCAGTAGAATATGTGCCATGGCCTGCAGGATGTCCCCAGATCGACAACCACTCCATCGAAAGGTTGCCCGATTTGGTTCTGGCTCCTGGTGAGTCTTACGTGATTGGTGTTGCGAACGATTTTACGGAAGAGAACTATGCCCGTGATGTGGAACTTTTCGGGTGGTCGCAGGATTGGGGTCAGGAATTCCTTACAAGTCCCAAACTGATGGACCTGATCGACCTGCAGGTACATGCCTACGAATCACCGGGGGGAACAAATGCCTACGGTGATTCTGACAGTACCTCGGCAAGTGACATTCCGCGTCTGAACTACGCCACTTCGCTTGAAGACTGGAATGGCCGCGGTGTTCACTACCTGAGGCACCACATTTCACCTACCGACTCTGCCATTATTGACCAGATAGGCTGGATTGGCGATGAAGGTGACGGGACCAATCCCGACGCCGGATATGTGGATGTCGCCGGTGTTGAGGGCGCTCTTGGAGGAAGCTACTACCTCATGAGGAGGTTTGACGTAAAACAGGGAAACCCAACCTTTGTAACCGGTATTGACCTTACAGATTCGGAATGGATACCCATCCCCCATCGGAACACGGCCAGTCAGTACGGTGAAAAAAACAGCGGACCATTCTGGACCGTGGGGAATCATGTGAATGCACAACTGACCGATCTTTCGTCGTCAACCCTTGACCTGGACCTGATTACGATGACCATCACTGTACCCTGGGGCGTCAGGAACAATGACTCCATCATGGGACAGATCGACTGGACTCCCGGGATAGCATGGCATTATGACTACGCTCCATCCCATGAAGACTCGGCCTATGCTTCAGTAAGAACAGGTGATATACTGACTCTCTATGCGGTCGGTAATACCTTGCAAACAGCATCATTTGCACTTCAGGTACTGGATCCCCCTGCCAACGAAAACAGGGTGGTTCCCAAGTACCATATCATAGATGAGAATAATGCAGGAGATAACCCTGAACGTATAGGTTCATATGAAGGTGCAGGAATTCCCTATGATGTTACGGACGATCTCGCCCAGGACATTATCAGCGAGCTTCCCTTTGCCTGTCGTGTCGACTCTCTGATGAAATATCTGGAGCTGCCTCCCAAAGCCACCTATGAATTTGTATGGGTGGATGGCGTTGAAAGAACAGACCTTATGGAGGGCGACCTTCTCAGGATTACCGCTGAAGATGGTACATCTGTAAAGGATTACTACCTTGATCTTCAGAATTACCGGGAATCCAGGGATGCCAGGCTGAGCTCGATCACATGGCCGGATATTCCCGAGTTCTACAAGGGTATTTTTGGCTGGCTGGGTGATACCATTCCTGGTTTTGCCGCTGCGGTTGAAAATTACGTTGTACAGGTTCCTGCTGATGTGGACGGTATTCCTGCACTTGTGGGCAAGACCTGGGACGCCAATGCAACCATGGAGGTAGACAGGGCTGTAAACCTGTTTGGTTCGGCCGCTGACCGTACGGTCACTTTCACCGTTGCTGCTGAGAACGATACCACCATTACTGAGTACACCGTCCAGCTTGAAAAGCAGAAAAAGGCAGAACATGTTCAACCCTGGGCGGGCGAACCCTTCTTCTCTCAGATCGTATTCCGGGACCAGTGGTCCAATGGCTTTATGGAGATCGTGAACCCGGGAACCGATGCCATCGATATGAGCGACTACCTGATCAGCTTCCATGTCGGAGACAACCCGGCCGATGCGATCACCAGCTATTCCGGAGTGGTTGATTACGATACAAGGTATACAAAGTACATACCAGGCCGCATATGGGCAGACACCGTAACGTGGGCTGCAGATCCGGGTAAAGCAGTACAGGACCTGAATGTGAATACCACTGTATACCCGGGGGATGTATTCGTAATTGCTGACATCAATTCAACAGGCCAGTCATATGCCAGCTGCGGATATGGCGGAGAAGGAAACTGGCAAGCTGAGGAGCAAGCTGATATTAACATGGGTGAGGTAGGAAGATATCCGAATCCATGGGAATCACCTCCCGGGGCGCCCACTCTCGATGCTTGGTGGGGTGTACACTTCTACCTTTATAAGATCATCGGTGAAGGCGGTGATTCCGTGAGGAATGGTACGAAAGCTGCCAACGATCCCAATGACTTCCTGCTGCTAGACACATGGGGAGGGGAAGGTACTGAACAACCCACTATTAATGGCGAGTTAATGGATCAGACTACCGGTTATGTCCGTAAGCCGCAATACTATGCAGGTAAGACCGGATTGGCTGAATCCTGGGGCACTGATCACGAAACCAGTGAGTGGATTATGACGAACAGGCCCTATTTCAATTCCATCGGAGTTGGCTGGTGTCTTGATATCCTGAGAATCTGTGATGGTCTCGGAAGCCACTTCATGAATGAGGTGACTGTCTACAGGTCAACCGTTGCATCTCTTGTCTATAAAGTTACCACCGGTTACTCCATGGATGAAGAGATCAGGGGTGCCACCACGGGTACAACCGTCGACTATTTCCTGCTCAACCTGATCAAAGCCGACGAAGGACAGGCCCTGATGGTGAAATCCGGCGGAGTTGAGATCACTGGTGCGACTGCACTGGCCCACGGCGACTCACTTTATGTTGTCAGTGCCGACCTGGTCAACACTTCCAGGTACCACATTGAGGTTACCGATGAGGGGCTCAGTGATGATGCGGTTCTGACTTCGACTTCCTACACCATTCTGTTCAATCCTGCTGTCTTAGTAACTGGATTTGAGATCGGAACGCTGTTGAAGGATGTGGTTGCCGGTGTTGATGTGCCTGCAGGTGCCGCGATGAATGTCATAGATGTAAATGATGCATATGTACCGTTGAAGACGATCAACTTCGATACGATGTACGTGGATGTTATGGCTACCAGTGTGGTATACTTCGAGGTAATTGCCGAAGATGGTCTGACCAAGATTGTTTACCAGCTTATGCCCCTTGGAGATGCATCGGATGCGTATGTTACCTCTTCGGTATTTGAAGTTGACCAGGATGCGCTGTTGATCGGCCTGATCCCGGAGGCAACTACAGTCGGAGCATTCCTGAGCAACCTGGTACCCGCCACCGGTGCTACCTGGGTGCTTCTGGATAAACTGGGACATGAGCGTACCGAGGGTATCGTTGTGCAGGATGACAGGCTGATTGTGACCGCCGCTGACGGAGTCACTACAAAGACCTATTACCTGTCCATGCTGGAGGAAATAGCCAATTACCTGGCCTATGTGATCTCCGATGTTTACCTTGTAGATCAGGAGGGCTTGACTATTTCAGGTGCCAGCGTAACAGGAGATGTATCTGTAGCTGACTTTACTGGCAACCTTACTCCTGCTGTAGGAGCTACCATGGAAGTCCAGGACAATGCCGGAAGTGGTAAAGCCGATGCAGATATGCTCGCCGACGAGGATATGCTGCAGGTCACTGCTGGTAATGGCGTCAACGTGGTCACATACGCTATTGAACTGGATCATACAGGTATTGGTGAAACACCCGATGCTGGTGTAAGGATCTATCCGAATCCAAGTACCGGTCAACTCTATGTGGAAGGTGCTGAGCCAGGAAACCGGATTCACCTTTACAATACCGTTGGTGTTGCATTGCGTGACGTTACTGTGTTCAGTGGCGTAGAAGCAATCTCTCTGGATGACCAACCCGATGGCATGTACTTCATTACCATCAGCGATGGTGAGAGTGTTGTAGGTCATTACAAGGTGATCAAACAGTAATACTTAGAATTGATTATAAGTATAATAAGAGCCTGCAGTTGCAGGCTCTTATTTTTTTAACCCCCTGACATTTGCCTCAAACTCTTTCCCATGCATTTCCAACAGATACTTCCTGTCCTGATCCTGGT
>SDBT01015173.1_pt1 | contig 12253 bp, 8 predicted proteins | sample 2277101 | NCBI WGS metagenome assembly SDBT01 (sample SAMN10404973, study PRJNA504765) | marine sediment metagenome | isolation source: marine sediment core GS10_PC15, 103 cmbsf | place: Arctic Ocean: Southern Knipovich Ridge | collected 2010
GCGACCGGAGCCGGGGGATCACCAAAGAACGCGTGCAGGAGTTCATGGCCCAGGTCCACAGCCTCGAAGACCCCAGCCCGGCAACCGCCGCGAAAAGCCAAGTGATGGCCGACGCCTGACCCTCACACGTCCCGGTCGCGGATATTCAGCCGGATACCCTCGCCGCAGTTGCGGCACATTGGCACCGCGGCCCGGTCGGTCAGAATCTTTCGGCGCAGGGCGTTCATCTTCTGCCCTCGCCAAAGCGCCCGGAAGCTCGTTGTACCGATATTGCCCGCCGCGAAGTCCACATCCTTGTCGAAACAACACGGCGCCACCGTCCCATCCTGGCTCACCGCAGGCTGAAACCAAAGCCGCCAGCAACGGTTCCTCAGCGTGCCCTTCAGACGGAACGACCCGTCTTCCACCGTGTAGCGCCGGTATTTTTCGTTTTCCGGCAGAAACTCTATTTCCTCGGCGGAATAGATCTGGGCGGTCTTGTAAACGAGTTGGTCAACCTCCAACTCCCGGCCCAGGCAGCTGATTGCCGCCATCTCGTGTTCGTTGTGCCGCATCACGATGAACTGAAGCTGGACAAGCGGCACCGGACTGTTAAGCTTTCTCTTGGCCGCGACAATCGCCGAGATGTTCGCCAGCACCTTTTCGAAGACACCGTTCACCCGGTACTGATTATAGGTTTCGGGAGTCGCGCCGTCCAACGAGACCAGCAGCGAATCCAGACCGCATTTCACCAGTTCGTCCGCCTTGATGTCAAGGCTGGCGTTGGTGCTGGCATAGGTGTACAACTTCCTGCTGCTGGCATAGCGGACCATTTCATAGAAGTCCGGATGCAGGAACGACTCGCCTTGATTCCACAGACAAACCAGCCCCGCATCAAAACGAAGCTCGTCAATAATACGCTTGTAAAGTTCCCATTCCATGAACCCCCGTGCTCGCTTCAGTTCGCCGGTGCCGGCCGGACATAGGGGACACTTGAGGTTGCAGACATTGGTGAGCTCGATCATCACCTGGGTCGGGAGTTTCGAGAGCACAATGGGGCGTCGCAGCAAGAGCGAGAGCCGGTATCCCAAAAGGCTCCGCAGAAGATTTGTTCCGCGCCGGGGAGTGAAGGTCTTACGCCCAAGCCGGCGGAATTGTGTGAAGATCGTTTTCATAACTTGAAACGCCTGATCAGCACCGGCAGAACCAGCAGGTCAGCCGCCAGGGCCGAGAGCATCGTGAACGCCAGAAGGGCGCCGAAATGCCGGTTCGCCGCAAAACTGGAAAGAACAAAAATCAAGAAGCCGCCGGCGATCACGAAAGAGGTGAAGATGATGGCGCGGCCGGACTCGAGCATTGTGTGGTGGATCGCGCGAACCCGCAGTGAAGGGCCGCCCTCGGTGTGGCTGCCGTCGCGTTTTTTGACGTACCCCTCCTGGAAGCGGTGGTAGCGCACCAGGAAATGGATGGTGTCGTCCACCGCGATACCGATAGCGATGCACGCGATCATGACCGTGGCCAGGTCCAGCGGAATTTTGACTAAGCCCATTAAGCCCAGAGTAAGCAGCACCGGAAGCGCATTGGGAATCATGGCCACGAGCCCGGCCCGCCAGGACCTGAACACCAAGATCATCAGCACACAGATGACGGCAAACGCCAGGCCGAAGGACTGAATCTGGCTTTTGGTCAGCTCGGCGACTTCGATGCTGAACAGCTTGGCCGCTCCCGTAGTATGAAACTCCAGCCTCGGGTCAACGTTGGTCTTGGCGAACAGCTCCAACTCATCGAGCAAGTGCAGCAGTTCCTCAGTATCAACGGATCTGACGCGCGCGGAGATTCTTGCCGTCGCGTAGCCGGGTGTCACAAAGGAATAGAGCTGGTCCGCGAAAACCGTCCTGGAAAGCCGGTGCAGGCAGGAAGCGACGTCTCGATCATCGTCCGGCACAACATACTGTTTGGGATCGTCGTCGTAGTCGGCTTTGTTTGAGGCTTTGACGAGGTCCGCGACCGAGAACGAACTGTCCACCGCCAGCCGTGTTTGCAGAAACAACTGCACTTGCTCAACTTGCTTGACCGCCCAAGACTGTTTGAAGAAGCCCGGTTTGCCCTCGAGCGTGATCTCGAGTGTGCCGAACCCGCCCATTTTTTCCTCGAGGAAGCGCATTGCCTGCTTTGACGGCGCCGAATCCGGCAGGTTGGCTGAGATGTGGGTGCCTGTTCTGAGACGGCTGATACCGAAGATGGAGACCCCAGCGATCAGCAGAGCGGCCACCGGGATCAGCAGCTTGTCTTTGCAAACCAAACCCGAAAGGCGCTCGAGCACGGAGTTCACAAGTGCCTGTGAAGATCCCTTGTGCACTTGTGCCCGAGGCAGGGGGAGCACTGACAGTATCACGGGTATGATCGTTATGCTCAAAACATAAGCCCCGATGATTCCGATGGCCGCGAAAATGCCGAACTCTCGGATGGCCGCGATGTTCGAGACCGCCAGCGAACCGAAGCCCACGACGGTCGTAAGGGATGTGAGGAAACAGGCGTAGATCATGTGTTCCATCGTTTCGACCAGAACTTCACGCTTGGCCGCCGCAGCCGCTCCGGCGGCGGAGGCTCTGTCGGCGCTTCTGGACGCCGCGCTGTAGTAGCACGAGAGAATGTGAATGGTGTCGGAGAAACAGATCACCGCGATCAGGGACGGGAGGATGCTGGTGACTACGTTGATGCCCTTGCCCGCGCTAAAGAGGATCCCCAGGGTCCAGACCACCGAAGCAACGATAACGATCAGCGGAATGATGATTCCGCGCACGGTGCGGAAGACGGCAAACAGGAGTACTGCCACCAGAATGGGCGTCAACCACAGAAAACGCTTGAAGTCAGACATCATGCAGGAAAGCGAATCAAGCATCAGAGCTGATGATCCGGTCAGATAGACTTTTGCGCCGGCGGGAGGCCGGTGCGCGTCAAGGATTTCTCTGGCTTGCCTGACCGTCTTGAACCGCTCACCCGAGCTTGAGGCCAGCGCCGGCAACCTGACAATGATCACCGTGACCTCGGCATCCGCCGACACGAGACTGCCGACCCAGTACTTGTTCGCCAGCGCCTCGGTCTTTTTCTGTTCCAGTTCGCCGGGCGACGTAGGAAGCGGCTCGAGAAATGGATCGCCGGTGTTCAGGTCTCGGACGGTCGAGAGCGAAACAACGTCCAGCGCGTTGGGTACTGCGCCCAAGGCATCGGTCAGCGTTTTCACGTACGCAAGGAGCGAGGGTGTAAAGATGTCCGGCGCCGGCGGGTTCGTTGCCCTGACCGCCACGACCATGAGTTCCGAATCATTGAACTTCTTGCAGAACTCGTTATAATACTTGGTTTCGACCCGATTACCCTCGATATTCTGGAACTCATTCTGGTGAAAGTGGAAAAGGCGAAGTTGAAACCCCAATACGCCGGTAGCGATGAGAACTGCCGCAGCGATAGGCAATCTGTGGTCGAGGATGAAACAGGCGATCTTTCGTTCGATGCGCATGGTTTTTGGTTTTCGGTTTCGATTTGGATTGCGATTGCGATTGCGAACAAAGTGGATAATATATGGGGGATGAGGATAGAAACAAGGGGAACGGCGAATGGACGCGAATAGACACGAATTCGATCGCGAATGACAAAGCGGCGCAATTACATCGGGCTTGCGACCTCAGCGCACGACACGGCAATCGCCATTGTCAATCCGGAGGGCAGGTTGGTCTTTGCCGAGAGCGCGGAGCGATTCTTGCAGAACAAGCGGGGTTGGAACAGCCAGCCGGATGACTGTAACCGAATCCCCGAACTTGTGGCCCAGTACTGTGAGCCGGAGGCTGATTTGGTGATCGGCACCACTTGGAGCCGGAAAGCGTGTTTCATGTTCCGGGTGATGTACGCGTGGGGTCTGCCGCTGCTGAAGTTTATTGGCTTCTTTGGCTTGAAAGGCGGGTTCTACGAACGGCTGCTGGTGCCGCTGAAAGCCACCGCGGCGAACGGCAGAATTGCCGGGGGCAACCTGACGTGGCGCTACCTGACGATGTGGCCTGGAGCGAAAGTAACAAAGATCGCCTGTGACCATCATAGCACCCACGCGGTGGCGGCCTGCTACGGCAGTCCCTACCGGGAAGCCGTGTGCGCGGTGGTCGACGGCAGCGGCGAGGACAGTACGGTGGCATTCTTCTCCTATAAAGACGGCCGGGTAAAGCGCCTGAGGGGAATCAGGCCGTCGAGGTTCTGCAGCCTCGGCATTTTCTACCAGTTTCTCTGTATGTTGTGCGGCTTTGAACCCACGAAGGGAGAAGAATGGAAGGTCATGGGGCTGGCGGCATACGGAGAGCATGACGAGGAGATCTACCAGCTCTGCCGTTCCCTGTTCAGGGTAAAAGGCTGCCGGCTCATCGGTCCCCGGATTTCCAAGATGATGAAGATTTTCCGCAAACTCATGAAGTCCAGGCGCACCCCCGGCGAGCCGGCTTTAAAGGCCGCGAACATAGCTTTTTCGGGTCAGAAGGTGTTCTCCGAGGTGTTTGCCGAACTGCTGACCAACCTGCATAAACGCGCTCATTCCGACAACTTGGTCTTGTCGGGGGGATGCGCCCTCAATTCGGCGTTCAACGGCACCATCCTGGAAAGAACACCGTTCCGGGACCTCTACATGTTCCCGGCGCCGGCGGACGATGGCTGCGCGGTTGGGGCCGCGCTGATGGGATACCGGCGCCACAACCCAGCCCCGCCGCCGCCGGCGAGACTGCTTTCACCATACCTCGGTGAAGGTATTTCCCGGCAGACCCTGGAACGCTTGAAAAAATTTGGGGGGCTGGAAAACGCCCTGCCGCCGGGCAAGAAGGTCCATGAACGGGCCGCGGAACTCCTGGCGGAGGGCAAGATCATCGGGTGGGTGCAGGGAAGAGCCGAATTTGGCCCCCGCGCTTTGGGCAACCGGTCAATACTGGCGGACCCACGTTCCCCAAAGGTCAAAGATCAACTGAACGCCCGGGTTAAATTCCGTGAGGAGTTCCGTCCCTTCGCCCCTTCAATCCTGCATGAGTACGGGGATGAATATTTCGAGGACTACCAGGAGTCGCCGTACATGGAAAGGGCCCTTCGTTTCCGTGCCGAGGTGCGAGACCGGGTACCGGGAGTTGTTCACGTTGACGGCACCGGCAGACTGCAGACCGTGAAACGCGAGTGGAACGAGAAGTTCTACAACCTGATCAGCGCGTTCCATGAGCTCACCGGCATCCCTCTCGTGCTCAACACCAGCTTCAACAAGATGGGCAAGCCCATCATGCACACAGTGGAGGATGCTCTCGGCGTTTTCTTTACCACGGGCCTGGACGCTCTCGTGATCGAAGATCAACTGTACGAGAAGAAACGCCCGTGAGTGCCGGAGTGTGTGGGTATGTGGGTATGTGAGTAAGAATCGTAATCGTAATCGTAATCGTAATCATAATCGTCCTCGATTTCAGTATTCAGTATTCGGTATTCAGTGTGGGAGCTTTGCGGGAAAAAGCATCCCGCGATGTTTTGCGTCACCTCAGAAACATTCACCACGAAGAACACGAAGTTCACGAAGGTCAGCCAAGACACCTAAAACTAAGCACTAAACCGGCGAAGTTAAGCGTAAGGCATTTACCTGGAGAAAGACTTGGCAAAAAAGAAACTTAATCCGGAACTTAATCCGAAACTTAATCGAGGCAGAGACTTGATTGACAAAGCTCCAGACAAAGTTCGCTGAATCTGGGGCTAAGCACTAAGTACTAAGCACGTCCTTACAAACTGGGAGCGGCCGCCTCCTTCCCCTCTCATAATCGTAGTCGTAATCGCGCCCTCATACTCCCACACTCACATACTCCCACACTCACATACGTCTTCGTAGGTCACGGGTTTCCAGCCGCTCTCGAGCAACGATTCCAAGAGCCGCAACTCCCGGCCAAGAAGCCCTTCGTTCACATCCCTGGGATGAATGGCAAAGCTGAGCAAGCCTGATTTCATCACACTCACCCTCAGACGGTTGAGCCACAGGCTCATTCGGTTAAGGACCCGGATTCCCCACCAATCAAAGTTTAACGTAGTGATCGGCAGTGTTCTGTCGGGGAAATAGACAATCCGAGTGAACAGAACCGCATAGGCGAATCCGAGGTCTGCCGCCGCCTGCAACGAGGCCGTGCTCGGACGCCAGTTGGGCGCGACAAAGCCACGGGGTAGAAACCCGAAAGCATCCGCGAAAAGCTCCATCCCCCGTTGCAGCGCGGCCGTCGCCTCCGCGTAACTCAGGTGTCTGAACTCCCACCTGCCGTGGCGGAAACCATGCAGACTCAGTTCGCATCCCCCCTTGCACCTGTCGGCGAGCAGGTGGGCGAAGTCCCGTCCAGAAGCAGCTATGCTCCACCGCCCGCCGAAATCCGGCACCACATGCACCGCCGGATTACTGATACCAAGCTCATCCAAGGCCCGTAGAATGGCGAACGTCTCTTCCCGGAACTTCGGGGAAGCGTCATGGACACCGATCACGATTCGCCGGTCGTTTCGCGACTTGTCTGGTCCGTCAGTCACAACATGGATACACTGAAGGTGTTATGCGAGCTGGTTCAGCCGCCTTCGCCAAGGCTGTGGCGGCCAAGGGGTTCAGGAAATCATGTTCGCCCTCGCCCTCGATTTCACTATTTAGTATTCTCACTTTTCATCTTTCACCTTTCACCTTTCACTTTTCACCTTTCACCTTAATATTCTTCTTCTGCCGCCGGGCGGCGTTATCCAGGAAATTCAGCACAATATCGGCGACCTGGTCGTTTGCCTGCGGGATTCGGTTCTGCTCGATGTTTCGCCGGAACACCGTCTCGTTGCCCAGGAAGAAAGTGAAATCGGGCACTTCGCCCGGTTGCAGGAAGTAGGTCTGACCGAAGCCCATTTCGGCCAGTTGCCGGGCGTTCAGTTCCTGCTCGGCATGATTGTGCGGCGGCAGGCAGATCACCGGTTTGCCGAAATGAATGGCCTCTGAAATTGCCGTATGGCCTCCGTTAAGCAGGGCGAAACGGCACGAGGCCAAATCATCGAGGAAACTCTCCGGATCGAACCCATGACATTTCACGTCTTTCCCGTCCGGAATCTGGGTTCCGTAGACTCTTTTCGGCCCCGGAAGCTTGTCCAAGATGCTCTGCAGCCACCCCAACGAGTCGGTTGTCTGGTAAACCACGATGTGGTCGCCTTCCGTCGCTTGCCGTTTCAGCACCTCCTCTCGCAACAGTGGGCCAACCACAAAGCGGTCAGACTTCATTTTCTTCAGCTCGGCCGGGAAAAAGGAGCTGATGATCCGCAGGTTGGGTCTGGGGTAAGTCAATAGGTTGCACAAACGCATCAAACGCGAGGCGATCTTGCTGGTGGCGCGGGGATCGAAGACGCATTCCGAAGTAACCTGTTGATGGTCCATCGCTAGAAGCGGAATCCCAAATCCCTGGGCAGTCCAGGCCAGGACCGGTTCGTAGTCGGAGATGACGGCCACCGGACGCCGCCGGAGCATTCGCCACCAACTCGCCAGGCACGAAAAAGGCCATTGCAGAAACATCCCCCCCGAGTGAACCCCGGTCTTGAGCAGGCCCAGCGAATTGTTCTGGAAGGAGAAACGATGGAAAAGCCCAATCCGTTGGCACCCGAGGTCCGGGAACCGACGCTCGACCATCTCTGCCGCGCGCCGGCCGGCAAAGAGGTGTACGTCGTAACCCGCCCGGAGCAAATGCGGCACCAGGAACACACACCTCGAGTAGTGGCCGAACCCTTCCCCGCACAGTCCGTAAAAGACCGTGCCTTTGGTAGGCGCGGCACCCGAGGACTCTACTTTCTCCTTAGCTTTCACCGGTCGATCTCCAGAAGCTTGTGCTTGGCAGAGGACACGGCAACACCGCCTTTCCCGTTTCGTGGCTACAACAACCAGGACACGGCAACACCGCCTTTCCCGTTTCGTGGCTACAACAATCAGGACACGGCAACACCGCCTTTCCCGTTTCGTGGCTACAACAACCAGGACACGGCAACACCGCCTTTCCCGTTTCGTGGCTACAACAACCAGGACACGGCAAATCTAGTGCCGGGGCGAGAGGCTCTGGGCGATTCTGATGGTCTGATCCACGGCGTCGAGAATCTCGCGGGGGAACCCGGGCGGGGGCCGGTCTGCCGGGAGTTCCTTGCCGCTGCCGCCAGGTTTGCCGCCGGGCAAATTCAGCGGCCCAGCCAGAATACGGTCGCAGCTCTCGCTGAGATGGCTTTGCTGATCCTCGTCAAAGGTCTTGAACGAAGCGCCGAAACGGTCCACGTAATCCACCATTGCCTTCGTGACGATGCGGTAAAGGGTCTCGCGGTCGGCGATGTGTTTGCGGACGTGGGCGTAGGCCGCGGAGACCAGTTCAGTCGCGCGGTCCCGCACTTTTTGCGGCACGGGCAGGGACCGGTCTACCGCCTTGATTTGGTCGGGATGCTCGTTTTCCCAGGCCGCTCTCTTACGCGCCAGCGCCGCCGCCGAGACGGCCCGCTTGTGGTTGATCATGAAGCAGGTATGCAGAAACATCAAGTTGGGAAGCAGGCCGGGAGCATGCTTCCGGGCTGTCCTGACAATTGCGAAGAAAGCCTTCCGGTGAGCCGCTGACACCTCGAACAGGTAATACCAGAACATGCGAAGCATCATCTGGAGATAGGGCAGCAACGCCCTGAACTTCGGTCGCTGGACCTTGGGGAACCGTCGAACCCCCTTGATGAAGCCAATGGCCCGGCCCATATAGTGCAGGGGATCCGTAGACTTCTCCCAGTATTCAGCGATCCCCTGCATAAGTTCAATCCGCGACATGCTCTTCGGAACGATGTTGGTGAGCACGTCCATGCGGTCTTTCCACTGCTCGTCCTGGTAGGTGACCAGTCGGCCCTGACGCTTGAGGTCATACCACAACTTCGTACCGTAGGGCGCCATGAGCGGGTGACAGCTATGATCGGTGATGTTGGCCTCCTTGACAAAGTCCAGGGTCCTTTGGAAAGCGCTCGGGTCATCCGAATCGGCCCCGATGATCAGCGAACCCAGCACGATGATGCCGTAGGACTGAATCTTACGGACATCGGCGGCCAGGTCGCGCTTGGTGTTCTGTAACTTGTGCAGGTCTTTCAGAGAATCCTCGCTGCTGGACTCGATGCCGACAAGCACCTCGAACACGTTGGCGTCCGCCATGAGCTCGAGCAGCTCCTCGTCGTCCGCGATGGTGACGTCAACCTGGGCCAGGAACCTCAGGGGTATGTCGAAGGAATTGTTCAGCTTGACGATCTTGCGCAGACACTCCTTGGCGTAGCGGCGCCGGCAGCCGAAATTATCGTCCGCGATCAGAATGAACTTCACTCCCATGCCTTGGAGCATGCGGATTTCCTCTACAACCTGTTCCGCGGGCTTGCAGCGCATTTTTCGGCCGTAGATGTAAATAACGTCACAGAAAGTACAATCGTAGGGACAGCCGCGCGAGGTCTGGACTGATGCGCCGCCGTAGAACGGCAGATCGTTGCGTATAAGTTCCCACCTGGGAATGGGAAACAGTGATGGATCAGGCTTTGAAATCTGCTGGTAGACAGACTTGAAACTGCCATCTTTGAAGTCGCGGATGAACTGCGGCCAGGTCTCCTCAGCTTCGCCGATGAAGATGACCTTGAAGAGCTTATCCAGGCCCTCGGGCATATTTGTGGTCCCCGGCCCGCCCACGACCAGCGTCGCCGGCAGTTTCTCTCGCCGGCAGTGTTCCGCGATTGCCGTCGTGCGTTTGAGTTGATTGGTCAGCATCGAAAGACCGATGATGTCATACTCCCCGGCCGCCAAGACGGGCTCGACCGGCCCTCTAACATGTTCGTCATGAATCTCGACGCGGCAGTCCGCAGGGGTCAGGGCCGCGACCGTGGCCAGGGCGTGAGGAGGCAGATACGTCCCCATCTTTTTGCCTGACATATAGCGTACATACGGGATCTCGCGAATGAGTTCGCTGTAGACGTCGTCTTCCGAACGCGGACTGATAAGCAGCACTTTCATTCGCCTGGATACCTTATCTCCATATCATACTCCCATACTCCCACACACGCGCTTTTCCCGCCCCCTCCTCCTACTTTTCGACTTCTCGACTTTTCGACTCTTCGACCGCCGTGATTGGCCCCGCAATCGCGGCCAGGGCCGCCTTCATGTCCCTCAGTACGGCCGGCAGCTTTGCCCCGAGGATGTCCGACAAGTAGTAGGCGATGCAATGCTTGCCCTCCTTCCCCCGGGTCAAGCTATAGACGTTGTGATACTTCCCGGTTCGGCATCCGGCTATCTTAGTTTCCCAGATGATCTTGTTGCTTTGCATGGAACGCAGGCGCAGATCGACCTCGAGGAAGACATTGTAGCGAACGTAAGGCAAGCCCATGAGCCGGAGAATCCACGCGTACATGAGAAATCCGTAGTAGTACCCCCGTTCGTCCACCTGCGTCCGGCGCAATATGCCTTCCAAACGGTAATCGACCTTCGCATACGGGTCGACGGGAAGGAATACGATTTTGCGACACAGCCCGGACTGCCGGATTGCATGCGCAACTGCCTCGGCAACGCCCGAAGTGAGAGCCCGCGTACGGAAAGGAGTAAATGCCGTATATATCTCGGGCAGGTTGGTGCCGATATTGACCCACAGCACCCCGGGGAAAAAGCTGTAGTACTTCTTGTTGTCGCTGCCGTGACTCTGTGGCCGCAGATCGATAAATTCGTCGACGCCGATTGTAACCGGTACGGGGTCGCCGGAGAGCCTGGCGCGCAAACCGGCATTGGTCTTCAGCGACAGATCCAGGTGTGACGCGGTACCACACCCGGAAACAAGCACCAAAACCGCCAAAGCCGCGAAAGCTTTGGCGGCCAACCAGGACTTAGTCAAGCATCTCAGGTACATGCGTTTTCTACTCATGCTGCACTTCTCCAGTAGGGTTGCCAACGCTGTTCAGGGCCAGCCGGCCCGGAACAACAACGCAACTCGCCGTCAAGGGCCAGCGCCCTCGCGAACCGCAAACCCGGACTCAAGCCAAAATCTGCTTTGGACATTACTCGGATTAAATCGTACTAATGTGGGGCCGCCTCGGCACAAAATCAACCCCTCTTCCGTCAAAAAGGACCCGCAGTGGCCCGTTTTTCCTTCCCGGCTGACCGGAAAAACACCGCAGCAGCACTCGAACCGCGGGGCTGTCGCATACGAAAAGTCGAAGAGTCGAAAGGTCGAAAAGTCGAAGAGCAGGAAAGAAAGATTGCTAAAACGGAGTTTCTATGCTTGCCGACAGTGGCCACAAGATGTAGTGTTGCCGAACGTCGAAGAGTCGAAGGGTGGAAAAGTCGAAAAGTCAAAGAACAGGAGAGGAGAGATGACTCGGATTGTGCTATGTTTGTGTATGCTGGCCTTTTCGGGTTGTTCCTTCTCGCGTTTTGCCGGCAACCTGCAGCAGGCGGTGTTGAACAGTGACGATCCCGAGACGGTTGCCGAGGCGCTCCCGTCTTACCTGTTGCTGATGGAAAGCCTGGTCGCCGGTGATCCCAAGAACCAACGCCTGCTTCGGGGCGCCTCCGGCTTGTACAACGCGTACGCCGGTCTGTTCGTCGAAGAAAGCCAGCGGTCGCAGAAGTTGAGCGCTAAAGCCCTGGAACACGCCTGGCGCGCGGCCTGTCTGGGCCTTAAATGGCCCGCCTCGCTCCGGGAACGCGGGTTCCGGAACTTCCGCCGAGCCTTGAAAGGTTGTGACCGGAAGGACCTGCCGGCGCTCTACTGTCTGGGAACGGCGTGGGCCGGCTGGGTCCGGGCTCACGGGGGCGAGACGCGCGCTGCCGCCAAACTCCCCTACGTGGAGGAGATTCTGCTGCGCGTGGTCGAGTTGAGCCATAGGGACGGACGCTGGTGGAAGAAGAAGCAATACCGCGAGTACCTGGGAGGCGCCCACCTGTACCTGGGGGTGTTTGCGGCCCAGGCAGAACCCGAAGAGGCGCGGAAACACTTCGAGCGGGCGATTAAGCTGTTCAGAGATAAGAACCTGCTGGCGAAGGTGATGTATGCCGCTCACTATGCCCGCGGGATCAAAGACCGCGCTTTGCATGACCGATTGCTCAAGGAAGTGCTCAGCGCTAAAGCCCACGTGCCCGGCCACACCCTCACAAACACCCTTGCGCAACGCCAGGCCCGGGAGTTGCTCGAAAGCGCGGATGAATTCTTCACGGTGAGATGAGCCGCCTTGGAGAGGGCCG
>SDBT01015174.1_pt1 | contig 12253 bp, 20 predicted proteins | sample 2277101 | NCBI WGS metagenome assembly SDBT01 (sample SAMN10404973, study PRJNA504765) | marine sediment metagenome | isolation source: marine sediment core GS10_PC15, 103 cmbsf | place: Arctic Ocean: Southern Knipovich Ridge | collected 2010
CCCCCGTTCTATATCTCATATTCGCCTCCTGTTAGCCCATGACATGAGGATAAATGCTTTATGTAACAGTATCAAGGGCTTAGCTAATGATATCTCCTGATACAGAGTCAGAAGGATATCTACCAGGGGGTTATCTATCTATTAGTAGGTAGACTGCCCGGTGCGAGGGCCACCACCCCCCTGGGCGTTACGTTATTACCTACTCGACATAAAATATCAGTTTCAAATCAGTTAACCAGTTCATGCAAGAATCATGCCAGTTTAATACATTGTACCCTATTTGTTCTTTAACCATGCACAAACGTCATGCCTACCAGTACATCTGCTCATGGCTAGTATTTAACACAAATATTATGTCTAATACCATAAACACAGCTATATTAGCTATATTATCATGGATTAACACAGGATAAATGGATGGATTTGTATGGATAAATGGATGGAAGGGGAATTAAGTGTTATCAGTAATGCTATTACAGGCCTATTGCAGGGAAACTATAGTGCCTTCTTTTACAGGATGCTATTCCATCTGTAATTACAGCTATCCCTAAAGGCCTATTTCTTACATATCCCCTATTCCATCTGTAATTACATCTATCCCTAAGTCGGAAGCTACCCCTATTACAGGGTAAGGGCATATATGTAACATATACGGGGAGGCTAAGTAAGTATTACCTTTGGTTTATTATTTAACAATAATAGTTATATGCAAAACAGTCTCCTTGTCAACAACTATTTTATAAGCCCTTGACATTGTTGGATATTTTGTGATATAATTCCATCTGAAAGTGAGATTTGTGCTTTATATACCAAAAGGAGTAGGTATGTAGGGGAAATACAACCCTGTAACATAAATATCTCATACAAATCTTATGTATACCCAACATAAATCTCACACATATCCAATATAATACCTTGACTATTTCACAAAAGGCTCTATAACTATGTATATCGGTAAAATTCTATCTGACCTCTATTACAAACTGAGAGAGGATCGCCAAAGCTTCACCATAACGCTGCATCACTCTGATGTGTATTACATTCGGGCTGGTTTATTGGCAGACAGCTGGGAAATTATCAAGGAGAAGGATAAACACGGTAACGATATTACATCTTCACCTCCCGAATACCTTAAATCCATAATCAGATCCATGCCCTTAGCTGATATGGAAACCATACTGAGGGAAGAAGGTCTACTACCCTATCATGAATACGAAATTCCACACTGGTATGCTCGAAAGTGGTTAAACGAGGCTAAAAAGAGACGAAATGTGTTAGTTCCTAAGTTAGAATTGAAATAGTTGTATAACAGGATATAAAATACACCTTAAACTCAAGTAGAGGATTATATTAATGATAAAGCACATCCTAGGAGGCCTATTGGCTGTAGCCCTGCTATTTGGTGGAGTAGCCCTGCTATTTGGTGGATCGGATCAATCCCAAGCCTACCATAATGAGAATCCCCATTCTTTCATTGCGTGTAAGTTTGAGGCAGATATCCATAAATTGGCTGAGATCATTCATGTCCGCTCTGTGAGTAAACTGGATCATGATCTTGATGTATGCAAGCCTTTCCGTAGGGATGTCAATTGGCAGGCTATGCAGGCCCTTACAGCAATAGCTGCTCCACAGACTGACTACGATGGTGATTGGTTTGGGACATATCTGGTCACCCCATCTAACCGCGCTACCCCATTCTATGTTTTGATCTATTTCTCTAAGGGCATGAAGCATCTTGAGTTTATGGGCAGAACCCTAGGCGGGCAGGGAGTTTAGTATAAAATATATCTAATATCTAAGGACGTGGGGTCCAACTTATATCTAACAAGGAGATAATTCTACAATGGCAAGCAAGACAATCCTAGACGCTATAGGTAAGTACAAGAAGGCTACAAAGGCATTGGCCATGCCCTCTCGCGTACCAGCCCTTAAATACTCGGCGGATAAGGCTAAGGCGACTGCTAAGGCCAAGGCTGCTGCTAAGCTCAAAAAGAATCGTAAGGCTAAGTCTAAGAAGAAGTAGAGGTATTATATTCAGTTAATACCATAAGAAGTAAAATATACCTAACCTAAAAAGGGAACCTAACCATGTCACACCAATTAATCCACAATGGAAAAACCACTACGGGTAGAGGCACTGATGCTGATATCCGCCTGGGTGATCGGCGTAAGAGTTGGACCAACAAAACTGTAACAATTACGGGTATCACTACCGGTACTGTTAGGCTTGTGGTATCGGCTGATGGTGTTACTTATGTAGACTATCCAGGTATGACAGCCTTGACTGCTGACGGTGCTTGGCTGGTTGAAACTCCTTATCAGTACCTCAATGTGGACATCACTGTAGCTACCACCGTGGCCATTATCGCTACAGTTCTGTAAGAATGATTTCAGGAGTATCTGTTGCTGAGTTGATTTCCTTTTTAAGAGAGAAGGCTGTCATGTATCATAGATGGGGCCTTCCTGATGAGGCGTTATTCTACACTAAGTGGGCTGACAGGCTACGACCTGATATTAAATAGGAAATAACAAGCTGTAGCCTGTTTTAACATCCATATAGGATAAATCTAACATTAATGAAGAAAATTAAAGTTCCTAACGTCGTGTTGGTTGAGTGGGTTGATGCTGTAGCGGAAACAGAACCATGGCCCTCTAACGAAGACGTAAAGGAACTAACTCCGGAGACAGTTTGGGCAGTCGGTTGGCTTATCAAGAAGGACAAGGAACAGATCAAACTAGCTAAAATGTGGAATGAGAACGGTTGGGGCGGTGTGTGGACAATTCCCAATGGATGGATCCGCAATTACGTCGTATTAGAAAAGGGAAGTGACATGGGTAAGATTGTATATGGTAAGGCGCATTGTAGGCCTTTCAAGAGGAGTAAGTGAGATGGCGCACGGTGGATTATATGGTACGGGTAAGACCATGGGTAAGAAGCCCATGAAGAAGAAGTCCGGAATGAGCTACGATAAGGGGTATAGTAAGGGTATGAGCTATCCTAAGGCTTTTACGGATCCCAAAGATGCCGCCTATAAGAGTGCTATAAAAGACGGCTACTCGAAAGGGATGTAAGATGCCAGAAACTAAAGCAGCCCGTAGTGCCTTTGGAAAAGCCTTTGCTGAGGCTCGGGATAAAGGCCTGAAAGAGTTTTCATTCAAAACCAAAGATGGTAAGACCAAGAAGTTTCACACCCGTACCGCTGATGAGGAATCGTCGTACAAGAAGGGTATGGGTGATAAAGACTATAAGAAGGATTATAAAGGTTCTGGTGTTCCCAAACGTAAGCCTGCTAAAGGGGTAACTAAGCCTGGACGCCGTAAGCCCATGAAGAAGGATAGCTATGGTCCGTCAGGTCCTCGTTCCAACACAACTAAGGGCGCTGTAAAAGCCAAGTCTAAGAATACATCGAGTGCCAGTTCCAAGCCCAGGGCATCAATGGCTAGTAAGCCTAAGGTTGGTGAATCCAAGTCGTTCAAGGACTACAAGGGTGTGTCGGCTCGTATGAACATGACCAAGGGTGCCAAGTCTGGCAAGGTGTATAAGTCCAAGAGGCGTTCTCGTAAGAGTGGAGATATGTAAGTGTGTGATATCGTTGAGGATAGTATAATATAAATGCCCCAGGATAAAACTTACTCCAATGACTACGCCAGTGACGTAGCTGAACTTATGGTTAATGGCAATAAGGGGGATGAACGCTCCCAAGGTGCCATTAATGAGTTGTATCAGCGTGCCCAGTCTGATCCCCGTATCCTCAATGTTATGAAGGATGCGGCCAATCGATTGAATGACAATCGTCACATCCCCATGAAGAAAAAGGATGGTCCTATCTGGCCTAGATTAGCTGAGCTTCGTGGTGAACCTAAGGCTGAATCTAATGAACCCTCAGAGCGTGAGGCAGGCCTGTTGAGGATTATCAAGAACCTCATGGCTGAACAGGGCGGTGAACCTACAGAGTCTCCTAGTTCCATAGGATAATAAGATGATTGAAATTATCTTAGTTGTAGCCCTTATCTTTTGGATTGCATCCCTGTAATGGCAGTCAAAGACAAAACCCGCAACTACCCTCAGGAGAAGGCTGCTCACAAGACCTCTGCGTACCGTAAGGCCAATGCCACCCGTAAGCGGGCACGGAGGTCTATGGAACGTAAGGGGTCTGTGCGCAAGTTTGATGGTAAGGAAGTTGACCATAAGAAGATGATGGCTACTGGTGGGAGTAACTCTAGTGGTAATTTAAGGGTCACTTCCAAGTCTGTTAACAGGCGTAAACAACCTAAAACTAAAGGGCGATCTAAGTACTAGTTGCTAATGAGGAGAATATTCTAATGGCTGGATTTAAGCGTGTCAAGCCCCCCACGGGTAAAATCACCAACCGTAAGAAGCTAAGTTTGGCTAGGAAGGCGTACCAGTCTAAGAAGGCTAAAAAGATGTATGAGAAGGCCAAGAGGGATAGCTTCGGTTTTACTGTGATCAAAGACCGTAAAGGTACGGTTACTGAGCAGAAGATTTAGTATTAGATACGTATATCCAAAATGATAAATCTAACACTAAGCACAGACAAGGTTGAGTTTGACCTAGCTGGTACAGTAACCACTAATGAACTTGATTGGGTTGCAATAGTTGAATACCACAAGGCTGGTGATAAGCCTATTGTGGAGAATCACATTCTTTCTGGTGTGTCCAATGGTACTACTGAAGTCACCATACTAGCCGGTCCAGACGAGCAGATCTACGTTCGTACAGTTTTGACTGAGTTGTATATATTCAATAAGGACACTGTTGCTACTGATGTGATAGTGAAACTAGACCGTAATGGTACGGACTATATTTTAAATAACACCACTTTGGCGGTTGATGAAGAGTTACAATACATAGACGGGTCAGGGTTTATAAATCCCACTGCCGTCATTGGTGATTCTGCTATGGAGGTCTTGTTAAAGGCTTATGTAGATTCCATTAGTTCAGGTACAGGGGCCACTCCGTTCTCTGGCGCTCTAATAGAACGTACAAGCGGCGATACTGCAATCTCCACAGGGGTGGATATTCCGTGGGAAGCTGAAATCTATGACCACGGCGGGTGGGCAGACATCGGCGGCAATCCAACGCGGCTTACTGTTCCCGTTGGCGTCACGAAGGTTCTGATAACCGCTGTGCCCGTTGTAGGTAATCCGCCATCAGACATTGAATTCCAACTCCACAAAAATGGGACTATCATAATCGACCAGGGCGGTGCTTATTCACGTACTGGAGGCCAGGTTGTTGTCATTCACTCCGCTGTCCTTGAAGTGGTTGCCGGGGACTACTTTGAAATAAATCCAGTCTTCTCTTCCGGGACTCCTGACATTCGAATCACTTCCTGGTTTGCCATCCAAGCCATCGAAACTATAGAGTCAGGCAGAACTGCCACAGTAGAGACCACTGACGCAACCCCGACTGTTATTGCTAGTGGTGCTATGGCGGCAGATTCAGCCCACACCATTCGCGCTTATGGTCAAGGCCGTCATGACGCAACCGGCGATACATACCATTTTGATCTCTTTGGCGGCGCACGCAACGAAGGCGGAACATCAACCGTCCCGGCCACCTCTGAGGATGTCAGATCAGTTGAAGATTCTGGTGTTTCTAGTTGGGGAATTATATTAGATGTCGATAATCCAACGGATGTGTGGGAGCTAATAGTTACCGGCGAATCTGGGCACACTATTGACTGGGCTGTGACGTATTTCGAGATTATACAGTAGTTAGGGTTATAAGCCACTTAAAATGTTGTAATATGCCTTAAAGAGCTATTTAAGGGACTTAAGGTGCTCTAAAGAGCCAAATATGGTGTATAAGAAATTTACCTATGACACTTAAGGAAAGATAATGGCTGATAAAATACTAACAGAAAAGCAGAAGGACTTCTTAATACACCTTATGGGTGAGGAGTCCCAGGGTAATCCTCGTAAAGCGATGCATCTAGCTGGATATGCACCTAATACGGATATGATGACCCTGGTTAAAACTCTCCGTAAAGAGATCCTGGAGCTTGCTGAGGAGTATCTAGCTGCCCATGCTACAGAAGCTGCCTACGGGATGGTAGGGGCTATGGACAGCATTGATCCGTCCATTAAAGACAAGATGCAGGCGATGCGAGAGGTCATGGATCGGGCTGGCGTCATCAAGAAGGATGGTATTACACAGATTGGGGATGCTGTCAAGGGTATTTTGTTCATTTTGCCTGAGAAGGATAAAGATGATAGTGATCTAATTCCGGATGAATACAAAATCTAAAGATGACACAACACAAATGGCCGTCTGTACGTAGAACTAATTCTATAGTTCCTTGGGGATATACAGAAGACCCTACTAACCCTAGAATGATGGACCCGATCCAGGATCACCTTGATGCTTTTGAGCAGGCCAAGGAATACATTAAACAAGGATGCTCCTATAGAGACACCGCTAAATGGTTGACTGCTACTACAGAATGCAGGATGTCTCATGTAGGATTGCATAAAAGGATTAATCAAGCAATAAAAAAGAAAAGATCCAAGGCAGCTAAGAAAGCATGGCAAACAAGGTATGGCGAACAAGCCGATAACTCCACCCCAACCTAAGGCATATAAGCGTACTATTGCACCACCACCTAAGAAGTCTGCTCGTACAGCCCTAGAGAAGGCTAGAATCAAGCAAACTGCTGCTAGGCGTGTGTTTACAAATGCCGAAAAGAAGGTCAAAGATCTACTTGCGGTCGAAAAGGTATTAGACGGGTCGAAAACCACCATATTAACCCCTGAACAGGTAGAAAGTGCCGGTGCTGCTACTAAAGAGTATGTCGAAAATGACGCAGATATTGCCTTCAAGCCCAACCCAGGTCCTCAAACAGATTTTCTATCAGCGACAGAACGAGAAATACTATACGGAGGTGCTGCAGGAGGTGGGAAGTCAATGGCTATCCTTGTTGACCCTCTCAGATACTGCCATGTCCAACAGCATAGAGGAATATTATTTAGGAGAACCAACGACGCCCTCCGAGAACTGATACAGAACTCCAAGGAATTATACCCAAAGGCATTTCCGGGGTCCAAATGGAGCGAGCAGAAGTCAACCTGGACATTCCCAAGTGGTGCCCAACAGTGGTTCACCTATCTCGACCGAGACGACGACGTAGTACGATACATGGGACAGGCCTTTAATTGGATTGGATTTGACGAATTAACTCAGTGGCCAACTGCATACCCATGGGATTACCTTCGTTCGAGACTGAGAACGGTGCATCCGGATAAGCTGCCACTCTGTATGAGAGCTACTACTAACCCAGGCGGTGTTGGATCACATTGGGTTAAGAAGATGTTCATTGATACTGCTGAGTGGGGTACATCCTTTCCTGCTACGGACATTGAAACTGACACAATGCTAACTTGGCCTAGAGGCCATGAAAAGCATGGTAAGCCCTTGTTCTATAGGCGTTTTATTCCAGCCAGACTACAGGATAACCCATATCTATGGGAAGATGGGCAATACGAGGCTAACCTGTTGTCCCTACCTGAGGCTACACGGAGGCAGTTGCTAGAGGGTTCATGGGATGTTGTAGAAGGTGCTGCATTCCCTGAGTTCCGTAGGGATATTCACACCTGTATCCCATTTGACATACCCAGGGGATGGACGAGGTTCCGAGCAGCTGACTGGGGATTTGCAGCGCATACGAGTGTTTTGTGGTTTGCGGCAGATTGGGATGGGACCTTGTATGTGTATAGGGAATATTATGAGAAGGGGCATACTGCAGACGTAGTAGCTAAGAAAGTATTGGAGTTAGAGCAGCATGAGGATATATGGAGAGGGTTTTTAGACTCCTCAACATGGGCTAAGAGGGGTGATGTAGGGCCTAGCATAGCTGAAACGATGATTAAAGCGGGTTGTAGGTGGAGCCCCGCAGATAGGAGCCCTAATAGCCGTGTCAATAGCAAACTTGAGGTGCATCGTAGGTTACAGCTTCGGGAAACAGGGCTGTTGGATGATAATGGGGAGCCCATATTGAAGCCGGGGCTAATATTCTTTAATAGTTGTAGAAACATAATACGTACTCTACCATTACTACCCCTAGACAAGAATAAGACCGAAGATGTGGACACCAGGGCTGAGGATCATGGGTATGACTCCCTAAGATATGGTTTAATGTCTAGACCTATGATACCAAGCCAGGAGTTTTCGAGTATTGTGACGCCAAGTGCTAAATATAGACCGTCAGATGCAGTTTTCGGATATTAAAGCTTGCAATTTCTGTGTAATAGGATATAACTAGTAGTATGAAGGTATGCAAGGAATGCAATATAGAGAAGCTGGAAATGGATTTTCACAAGAAGCGTGGCCGCAAGGGTGGCATCTCCGCAGAGTGTAAATCCTGTAAAAAAACTAGAGACTCATTGTATTATCAAAAGAATAAAGAGGCAATAATCATTAGAACTAAGAAGTATTGCCAAGAGAATAGATCAGTCTCAAGGGCTAGTGCGGCTAAGTATTACAAAAATAACAGAAGTGAAATAAACCATAAAAAAAGAGAGCACTACCGTAATAACAGATCAGCTGAAATTATGAAGAATAGGATCTGGTTGGCAAATGGTGGTCAAGCAATAAAAAATGCGTATGAGGCTAAACGTCGTGCCGCTAAACTACAAGCCACACCATTTTGGGCAGATGTAGAAGAGCTTAAAAGAATATATGAGGAATGCCCAATTGGCTGCCAAGTGGACCACGTACTCCCGCTGAAAGGCAAGACAGTTTGCGGATTACACATCCCAATTAACCTACAATATCTAACTGCGTTTGAGAACGGCTCTAAGGGCAATAGACTATTAAAGGAACACACAGCATGACAATCCTAGCTTCTGCACCCCATAAGAGGAATCTTTCAGCTATACTAGCTGCACATAACGCCCAGATTGCTGCTGGTGACGGCCTAACTGACACTGGTTCTGGGTCTAGTATAACCTTGGCGGTTGATATCACTGGGAGCACGGATAAAGCAACTCCTGTAGGTGCCGATGAAATTCTTCTAGGGGATAGTGCTGTATCTGGTGCAATTAAGAAGGCTGATCTGCAATCTATAGTGACCGCTGGGATTGCTGCTACTACTGCCCTGTTAGAGGGTAAACAGACTAAGTGGATTGCTGCATCTGATATGATTCCTGCTACTACTACGGGGGCAGACGCAGGCCAAATTGAGTCTACCACTAATAAAATAAATGTTAAGACATGGGATTTCCAGGGTGCTACGGCAGATGAGTATGCCCACTTCAATTTCGCCTTCCCCAAAGATTGGAATTTAGGCACTATTACATTTCAAGCATTCTGGACTACTACTAATGCGGCTACTGATGGTGTTGCTTGGGGTCTACAGGCGGTAGCTGTTGCAGATGATGGAGCACAGGATGCAGTTTATGGTACAGCTGTTGTAGTGACTGATGTTAATATTGGCGCTGCCTTGGATATTTTGGTAACTGATGAAAGTGCTGTTGTAACTATCTCTGGAACTCTAGCTGCAGGTATGCTAACAGAATTTAGAGTGCTCCGAGATATTGATGATCCTGCCGATGATATGACAGAAGATGCTAGTCTCATAGGTATTAAGCTTCACTACACAACTAATGCTGCTAACGACGACTAACAGCTTATTGGTATAAAGCTGTACTATACAACTAACCTTGCTAATGCCGATTAGGGTCTTAGATGCCAGTGAGGCTTGCTATAAAAGGACAATATTATGACTGAAATGTCTGATTTTCTAGAAATTGAACTTCTAGATCATGTACTAAAAGGAGATGCTTACACGGCTCCTACCGATCCTTACGCGGCTTTGTACACAGCCACCCCGTCTGATTCGGGTGGAGGTACTGAGGTGTCTGGTAGCGCTTATGCCCGTACGATCATCCCATTCACCGACGCGGCTGCGGCGGGATCAATTGACAATTCCGCTGATTGTACTTTCCCAACAGCCTCTGGTGGTAACTGGGGCACAGTCACGCATATGTCGATTATGGATGCTTCTACCGCTGGTAACTTCCTGTTCTGGGCGCCTCTCGCTGCCAGCAAGGTCGTCAATGACGCCGACACCTTCAAGTTTGCCGCTGGTGATCTCATTGTCAACCTTGATTAAAAAGTAAAGGAACACTATTATGTCTGACATGAATGATTTTCTAGAACTTGAACTTCTAGATCATGTACTAAAAGGAGATTCTTACACGGCTCCTGCTGACCCTTACGCTTCGCTGTTCACGGCAACCCCTGATGATGCTGGCAATGGTACTGAAGTACCTGTTGCTAATGCTTATGTGCGTAAGGTTATTCCGTTCACCAATGGGGCGGCGGCCGGAGCAATTATCAATTCCGCAGACTGTACCTTCGATCAGGCTACAGGTAGCTGGGGCACAATCACTCATATGGCGATTCACGATGCATCAGCAGCTGGCAACTTCCTGTTCTGGAGTATCCTAACAGGCGGTTCCAAAATCGTTGCTGACGGTGACACATTCAAATTTGCTACTGGTGATCTTACTGTTGCTCTCGACTAGTAGGTAGATAAAAGCAAGGTGTCGTAAGGATGGCCTCGATGTACACACATTGGGGCTATTCCTGTTTGTTTTGTATTAAATTACATCTTGAATATGTTTAATATATATTTGGGAGATACTAATGTCAAGAAAATGTGGTACGTGTAATGCCTGCTGTGTATGGCCTGCTGTACTAGAAATCAACAAGCCTGCACATACTAAATGTAAGTTCCTACACCAAAAAGGTTTCACATGCACTATCTACAAAGATCGACCAAAACCTTGTTCTGATTATATGTGTTCTTGGCTGCAGGGAATAGGATCTTCCTCTCTTGACCAGCCTCTTGTGAGTGGTGTTTTAATGGACGTGAGAGCAACACAATTCGGGATGGTACTGGTGGCTAAGGCTACCTCGGCAGGTACTTTAAACACTGATAAGGCCAGGGATACTTTAAAACGGGCTGCAGAATCAGAAGGTTCCGTACTGGTTGTTGCAGATTATGATCGAAGGCTTATTATAGACGCATTATGACCTAATGAATTTATTGATTTAGTCAAGAGTAAGGGTCCTAAAGCTCGCGTTGGGAATAAGACCATGTGGCTTAAGAATATAACAGAAACCTCTGCAATAAAAGGTAAGTATGGCCTTGAGGGTCTTTTAGGAGTAGTATAATGCCGCTTGTTGACGCCTCTGATCCAAATGTTTATCACTTTAACTACAGAACTAGCGCGAATTCCCTGTGGTGGAACCACACGCTGAACCAGCTGATTCCTGTTGGAGAGAAGAAACTTATTGTCAATTACATTCGTTTTGCACGGATGATACGAGCCAAGCAATATGCTAGAGGCTTGGTAGACGCTCTAGGCCTCACCGATGGCATGACGATTGCACTTCCTGGATCCGGCTTTGCATGGCTTGAAGAGGAAATGCAGTTGCTGTTGCCAACTTCTCAGTTCGCGAGCTTCGATACCGGCGGCTACGTTCAGGACACCAAAGGCACCAATGAGACTGTAGAATTAGACGCCAATCTTGATGCAGCAGGTATTACTGATCCAGGTGAGCGCGCGGTCTGGCATTCGCGGTTCATCACTGAGCCTCGGTCGAAGATCGAAATTCTCAACGAGGACCTGCAGACTCGACAAAGCCAGCGGGCTGTTACAAGCAAGATGGGCTTGGTTGGTAATGCAAAGGCTGATTGGTCGATCTCGGAACAGGTTCTTCCGTGGCTTGATGATGCAGAGTGTCTTTCCTTTTCGGTTTCTCAACGCACAATTGCTACCAACATCGCACATCTTCTAACTCCATTTCTACCGTCCAAGGCGTCTGAGCAGGAAAAGAACCCTTGGAACTGGAAGCATCAAGATTCATTGGACCCGACGACAGCGTTGCTTGAGGCCCTGCCCTGGTACACAACGACATCGTGGAAGGACCTGTTGCCGAATGATCTGATCGTCGCGCCGAGCTTTCACTATAGGACAGTCTGATGGCACTTCCTGTAACCTTAACAAGCGCGGTGCTGGGGACTCAGAACAGCTACCACGCGCCGTTCAAATCGAGTGCTGGGAAATTCTATGCTCTTTCGATAGGAACTACCGATACTACGCACATATCCATGTTCATGGCGACTGACCCCACAGACAGTTTTGCAGTACAAGATGCGTCAAATGAGCCCAATTTTGGAAGTGCCGCCGTTGTAACTCTGTGGCCATATCAAAAAGGTGACAT
>SDBT01015175.1_pt1 | contig 12253 bp, 6 predicted proteins | sample 2277101 | NCBI WGS metagenome assembly SDBT01 (sample SAMN10404973, study PRJNA504765) | marine sediment metagenome | isolation source: marine sediment core GS10_PC15, 103 cmbsf | place: Arctic Ocean: Southern Knipovich Ridge | collected 2010
AGAAGGAAGGGTGCTTCGTGTAATACGAAGTCAGAATATAAACTACCTTGACGATTTCTGGGATCTATATCAAAGGCTTCCGCCGGAAACCGCCAGATATGTCCCCAGGTTTCTTGCAACTCTACATATAGTCAAAAATCTGGAAAAATACGGACTCGATTCAATAAAAATAGATTCTCCATACGAATATGAAACTGTATCTGTATCAAAGCAGGCACATCTTAACGATATAGCAAAAAATATAGGATCTTCTAAAAAAATACTAAAAGAGCTCAATCCAGAGCTACGATACGATATATTGCCCTCCGATCAATATTCTCTGAGAGTTCCCCCGGGCAAACGCGAAGAACTGCTTGCAAAGCTGAATGATATACCTGTCTGTTCTCCACCAAGAAGAACAAGAATTATTTACCACAAGGTAAGGCTTGGAGAGAGTCTTTCAACTATAGCCAGACGCTATCGTACGAGTGTCAAGCGCATTATGCAGGCAAACAACTTACGTAAAAGCAATTTCATCGTAGCAGGCAAAAAACTTAAAATTCCACAAAAGGGAGCAGTATACTGGACTCGCAAGCCAACATACGCGCATACATCAAAATATGTTGTAAAACGCGGTGACTCTCTTTGGATTATCGCCAGACGTTTTGACACTACGACAAAAAAACTTCAGAAGCTGAACAATCTTTTAAAGACGAATCTTCATATTGGACAAATACTAAAAATACCCGGACAAAAGGAAAGCCCGGCACCGGCAAAAGGAAGTTTAAGAACATATCTGGTAAAACGCGGAGATAGCCCATTCAGAATAGCAAAACAACACAACATGCCCCTTGAGCGTTTTTTACGCACAAATAATCTAACACCCAGAAGCAAAATATATCCGGGGCAAAAAGTATCTGTTGAATAACTATTGCCCCCGTAGCTCAGTGGATAGAGCATTGGATTCCTAATCCATGTGCCGCAAGTTCGATCCTTGCCGGGGGCACCAATTAACCCTTAAAACGAGACCTTTGAAAAATGTTTCCCGCTATAAGCGGGATTCAAGTTCAAGGAAGGCGATCCCACTGCAAGCGGGATTAAATGCAGGAATACATTGAGTATTTCGAGGCTTAAAATTTGAGTCTGACGCCGGCACGAAGTGACACGAAGTGAAGCATCAGCGCTAACCTTTAGCGCTATTTGGGCAAAAGGGAGCGTTTTGCAAAGGTCTCAAAACATGACCGCCGAGCCAGCTTCTTCAAATGTAGTTATACCCTGCAAGACTTTACCGGCCACATCTTCTTTCAACCTCCTAAATGCGCCGGTTTCTTGAGCGGTAATAGATATCTCCTGAGCGGACTTTTCCTCAAGAATCATTTGCTGGATCATTTCATCGACAACAAGGACTTCATATATACCGGTTCGTCCTTTGTATCCGGTATTCATACAACTTACGCAACCTTTTCCCTGCTGGAAATCGGCATTCTCAATACCTTCCATATCCCAGTTAGCCAGTAATTCCTTTGGTGGATTATAAGGCTCTTTGCAATTAGGACAAATAGTTCTAATCAGTCGTTGTGCAAAGGATACCAATATACAGGACGAAATAAGAAAAGGCTCTATATCCAAAACCAGGAATCGTGTAATTGCTGATGCCGCATCATTAGTATGTATAGTGCTCAAAACCCGGTGTCCTGTCAGCGCAGCCCGTATGGCAATACCTGCTGTCTCTGAATCCCGTATTTCACCCACCATTATAATATCAGGATCCTGCCTGAGAATGGCGCGAAGACCACTGGCAAAAGTCATCCCTGCTTTTACGTTCAACTGGACCTGACGTACCCATTCCATCCTATACTCAACCGGATCCTCAACGGTAATTATATTGACATCCGGTTTATTAAGCTCTTGCAATATTGCATACAGGCTAGTGCTTTTTCCGCTTCCAGTTGGGCCTGTGCTAAGAATCATACCATATGGCCTGTTTATGACTCCCTCAATCTTCTTTCTGTCCTCCTCACACATACCAAGGCGTTTCAAAGTATAAACACCTTTGCTCATGTCCAACAATCGCATGACAAGATTTTCTCCATGGATGGTCGGCATAACAGAAGCCCTTATATTAATCTCCTTGTTTTCCATCTCTACTGTAAATCGTCCATCCTGGGGAACTCTCGATTTAGCGATATCCATCTCGGCAAGTATCTTAACTCTTGAAATGATAGGCACTATCATGGATTTGGCCGGCGCGGGAACATCATGAAGCTTGCCGTCTATTCTGAATTGAACACGCACATAGTCTTTTTCCGGACTTATATGTATATCACTTGTCCCTTGCTGAACAGCATTGGAAATAATTGAATTGACGAGCTTTATAATCGGCTCCTGTTCAGCCATATCCTGAAGAGAACCTGCCTCCGTATCTTCTAAGGCAATTTCCGCTCCTGCCTCAGCTTCAGTATCATATTGTACATCGTCCATACCCTCCACGACACCGTCAAGAGTTGAATATTTACCGTAAATTCTGCTCATTAATTCCGCAAATTCCTTCTCAGTACAGATTACAGGCTCCACCTCGGCATTTGTCTGGACTTCGGCTGTATCAAGCGCTTCAATATTCCTTGGATCGGTCATAGCAACTGTAAGAAGACGGCCTTCCTTTTTTAAAGGAACCAGTTGATATTTCCGGGCTATATCTGCTGGAATAAGGTGCGCGAGATCAATTTCTCCTGGATAATCTTTGGGATTATATTTAGGTAAGTTCAACTGCTGGCTGATAGCATCTCTAACCTGAGTCTCGGTAACTATCCCCTGCCGTACAAGATACTGACCAAGCTTGAGGCCTGTTTTCGGGTGGGCTACCAGTGCTTGTTTGAGCTGGTCTTCGGTCAGCAAACCTTCATCAATAAGCATGTCGCCTAACCTTTTTTTTATCAATTGTTACTCCTTTCGTACTTACGTCAGGTGTCTGGGGTCTGGGGTCAGTTGAAAAACATCTTGAAATCAAATACTGTCTTATCAGAACTAATGACGTTCTGTATAGTTTGCTAATCCCTGACCACTATTCAATAGGGACATTAGAAAAAAAGACAGTATCATCGTCCCATTTGGTCACAATTCTTGCACCTGAAGAAATTATCGCAGGCAATTTTTTTAAACTTGCTTCCGCGGATTCTTTATCGGCAAAAAAAGCCTTAATAATAATAGCAAATTGCAACCCCTCACGACTATTCCAATAAGGAACCATTCGTAAAGAATATATAGAATCAGGATACATCCTCATAAATTGGTAAGCTCTTTCAAGCGCGTCTTCTTTATCTACAAGCACCCAGCATCCTTTTGCTGGTAAAGGACCAATTGTTACAGGTATGGCGGGAAATTTTATGCTCTCATTAACATATATTCCGTCAGGATTTTTTATATGCGGATTAATTCGTACAACGGATGACAAAATTTCCCCCAGCGGTTTATAATCAGGCGCTCCATATATTTTATATATCATCTCTAAAACGGTTTCGCCTTGCCTTGCTCTTATCTGCCCCAACATTTCAGGATAATTGTTTGGTTTAATAGACTCCTCTGGCAAAGCATCTTCAAAAACCTCTGTACGAACCTCCTCAACAGTTTCTTTTACTAAAGGAGTTATATCAATTTGAACCGTAGCGACCTGTAAATTCGATGGTGTTTTACTTTCGGGGGATGAGTCAGGCAAGACAGATTTTGAATCTTCAGCTTTCCATGAAATCCTTATGTCTAATTGTTCACCTGCATGGCTCAACATCAATGCCGCTGCTATCATACATATTATGGAGATTGCAACTGCCCAGCGCCATTTCCTTGATGGTTCACCGGATACTCTTTTGACACAAGAACGTACTAAGGCCCTGCTAACCCTGAACCGATTCTGAATAATCAGAGTCAGTATAATCTGATGACATAAATTAATTATTTTTCGAGGATAACCACCTGTAGCTTTGTATATAGCCCATAAAGCCGGATAACTAAATTTAACAGAAGTGCTGTTACCCATACTTGCCTTGTCCAGACGAAATTTGATCATCAATCTGCTTTCCCGAAAATTAAGCGGGCCTAAAAACAGGCAAATATTTATCCTGTCAGCAAAATTTTCATGCTCTTTCAGTGTCAGCTGGAACTCTCTTTGAGCAAAAATAATTATCTGAAGCAATTTATATTCATTAGTTTCATAGTTAAGAAATTCGCGGAGAATTTCGATGCAGGAAACAGGAATTTTCTGGCCTTCATCAATAATAAGGATGATCTTTTTCTCGTCATCCACAGCTTTTTGAAAGAGGTACTGTTTTATCCTCTCTTTTATTTGCCATTCATTTGAATCTGTTTCTGTTTTTTCCAATCCAAACATTTCAGCAATAGTGTTCAAAAATTCAGTCTGACTGCTGAAGTTTGGATCAAGTATGAGATGTGTCTCTGTGTTATCTTTTGGCGCGAATCTTCGGATAATCTGCCGGCAGAGTGTGGTCTTCCCCGTGCCTATATCGCCGATAACCACATTCAATCCTCTTCGAAGGCGGAGAGATAGCTCTAATTGTTGCAGACATGCGACATGCTGACTGGACTGGAAAAAAAATTCCGGGTCAGGTGAATTGGAAAAAGGTTCTTTGTTAAGATGGACGATTTTTAAGTAATCCATTTGTAACTACTCAGGTTGTTAGGTTCACGGTTCAGGGCTGGTTGCCTCCGGATGAATGCATTCTTTCTATTTAGTTTTCTATCTCTTGGGACTCATCCATAACTTTTTCTTTAAGGATATATGGCGTAATAAATATCAGAATTTCTTCCATCTCCTTACTCTTGTACTTCCCTTTGAAAAGATAACCCAATATAGGGATATTCCTTAGCCATGGAACTCCGGATTCGGCCTCGCTCATCGTTTCCTTGCTCAGCCCCCCGACAACTGTAGTTTGTCCGTCAAACAGCACAACAGTAGTTTTAGCCGTTTTCTTTATAATTGTTGGTTCGCCACCTACTGTATTGGTAAAATCAGGTTCATCTTTATTTATTTCGATCTCAATTTTAATGGTTTTATCGTCAATCACATGCGGTGTCACTTTCAGCATGAGCGTCGCCGTTTTAAATTCCACTTCTGGATTGCCTAGTTCATCAACTGCCTGAAATGGAATTTCCCTGCCACTTTCTATTACAGCTTCCTGATTGTCAAGTGTTGTAATTGAAGGGCTTGAAAGAATATTGAGTTTGCCTTCTGTCTCTAAAGCCGAAAGATGGACAGCAAGAACATGCTTGCCTAAATTTTCAATTACATAACCTAAAGTCATGGCCGTTCCCGTTATGGATGTTTCAGATGTTGGGAAATTAACAGCAAACCCTGAAGTGGGATCAACTCCAGTGCCAAGAGACTGATCAAGATCACCTGTTCTGGGTAAACCAGATGCTGTTGTGGCTGAACCAGATGTAACCCATTCGGTTTTATCACCGCCCATACTGCCTTTATATACCCCCCCCCACTGTATCCCAAGCGCTCTGGCCGTGTCCCTGCTTGTCTCAACTATGTTTGCCTCTATCAAGATTTGAGGGGTCGGCTTATCAAGCTCTTCTATCAGTGGGAGCATATTTTCTATATCATTTCTGGTTGCATAGAGAATGAGTGCGTTGGTGTGTTTATCAACCATCACAGAACCATGAGTCGTTGCATCTGCCTTTGTTGTAAGAAATTTTTCCAGATTTTTTTTAAGATCTTCTGAATCAGCGAAACTGATCTGAACGACTTTAGTAATGAGAGGCTCAACTCTTTCCAGCTCTCTTTTCTGGGTTTCTCGCGCTATGTCCTGCTGCCTATCTTCCACTGTCAAAATGCGGATTATATCTCCTTCCCATGAATAGGTAAGTCCGTGTGAATTCAAAATACCTTTAAATGTCTGATCCCAAGAAGCGTCTTTAATATTTATACTAACTTTACCGGTTACTTTCTCATTGATAATAATATTCTGATTCACTAGTTTTGCCAAACTCCTGAGAAGCACAGGCAGTTCTGCGTTGCTCATTTTCAAGTTTACTATTCTACCGGAAGGAAGGGACTTTTCAGGCTCCGGCGCCTCGCCCTCTTGTTCCGCTTTTTCCTCCATTGCCTTTTCCGGCAAGTCAACATCATGTCTTCTGGCCGAAGGGGAAAAACCCTTTGATTGTTCAGCCTTTATCTTCCATTTTTCAAAAAATGGATCTTTTTTCTCACCCCTTTGAGAGGCACACCCGGAAAGCAGAGCAATAATTAAGATAAAAAAAACAAACCCCATCGCAATTTTACTACTCAAAGTAATGCTTTTAAAACAATGCTTTCTACTCATATCAAACTCTGCCTATTTAGTGCCTGAACGAAAATTGCTATTTTTCCCGATTTCGTCGTCAGGCTCAAATTTTAAGCCTCAAAATACTCAATGTATTCCTGCGGTTAAAATTTTCGCCTTCCTTGAACTTGGAAAAACTATCTAGTTTTCGTTCGGGCACTAGTTAGTTTTATCCAATGAAAGAACTCTTACTTTTTCCAATGGAAGAATAATTGTATTTTTTCCACCTATCATCCCAATTTCAACCTGGTTAGTAGAAATGCTCATGACAACGAATTCACCTTCGGCCAACATTTCGCCTGCTTCATATTCCATTCCATTTATGATAGCAATTTTCTTGTCAGATGTTTCCAGGTATCCTGAATAGGTAAAGCTCAATCCCTGGGCCGAGAGCTCAGATACTTCGCTGTCTGATTCAAATTTTACAAGCGCTCCAGCGCTTAAAAATGGATCCTTCTTCCAATTGGCCTCAGCACCTTTTATTAAAAAAGTCTCACTGTCCGACAATGCCGCCTCGCTAATCTGTATTGTAACATTAGTCATAAGATTCTTCAACTCCGTCAGTTTCTCTTCAGTATTAATCTGAGGATGCTTTTCAGAAGTTCCTAAATAGTTGTAACCTGCATATAATACTACCAATACTACAAAACCGAGGATAATTTGCTCTCGTTTTGACATATATACCTTTAATTTAAACTGAGGGCTACCCAGACCTCTAATCTGAATTCCTTACCTTCTATCGTTCTTGTAATATCTATTTTTTCTATGTGTTCAAGGTAAGACATTTCTCCCAGATTTACCAAAAATTTTCGAAAATCAAAAAAAGAACCTTTTAAAGAAACATTTACCAGCAACAGCCCCGAATCACGATCCAGAGACATTACATCAGGAATTATGGACATTGACTCCATGTTGGATTTTTTAGCTATTTCCTTGAATATTGTTGGTATTTCCTCTATTTTGTCCTTAGGAAGTCTGACTTTATCCGGAAAGGACAGAATTTCAGGTTCCTTAACCCGCATCTTCTGCAATAGCTCCCGATATACAGGAAGAATAACTTTCTGGTTTTCTATTTGACAGGATATCGCTTTAATTTCTCTGTCCTTCATTTCAGAGAATTTCTTTGAAGAGTAAATACCAATCCCTATAAATAATAAAGTACCTGCTGCAAACATCAATAGATATATTAATTTCCGCCCAAGTAATCTGTTAAATTCTCTTGTTAATTCTTTTATGTTCATGTGGGGAACCTGAACTTAGTTTGCTTCGCTCACAATCGGTCGAGTGGTTCAAGGACTCTTACAACTCAACGACTCGACTATTTAACTGCTCGACTAAAGTCGCAAGAATTTCAATAGGTTGTAGAAATTCCGAGACATTAAGTTAATTTTAATTCAATAGTAAAACGCAGAACATCTCCTTCCTCACCACAGGGCTCAAGGGCTCTTTTAAATACTTTAGGAGCGCTAAAAATAGGCGAGTCCTCCAATCTCATCCTATATCCCACTAAAGAAGTTTCAAGTGCCTGACGCTCTCCAATTATTATGCCGTCAAGCAACAAACTTTTCCCGGCCTTCTCGCTCTTGCCTCCCGTGACACCTCCAAGATCAGCGCTTATACTTAAAAGTTTTATATTGGATGGAGTAATAGCAGCTATCTCATTAATAACGGCCATTGCCTGGAATCTTTCACTGTAATCCTTTAATCTCTGCTGTTTATTATTTATTTTTGCGGCCATCTGTAAAATGATATCTTTGCTTACACGACCACCAAGTTGATCTAACTGCTGATTTAGACGTACGGTCTCCTCTTGCTTTTCTTGCCCGGAACTCAGCGCCCACAAAAAATATCCAACAACAATTGACAGAATCAGCATCGTAGTTATAAAAATGCTTCGACTAATTAGGGTAGTAGTATACTTTCTTTTTTTGTCTTTGTATGTAACTATAAAATTGGGAGTACGGGTATTGTCAGACAACGCCATACCCACAGCCAGAGAATAAATAGCTCTGCTTGAAACTAACTCGGGGAGCGTCAGATCCCCCAGATAAGGATTTTTATCAGGGTTTAGAGGGTCGCTAATCTCCATTTTAGCGCTCAGTTTTTCCCCGATATAGTCGATCAACGGACCGTAAAAATGAACACGTCCGGAGTTATAAACTTTCCCCACACTCCCTTCCCCAAAAGTTGAGATATAATGATCAAAAGTCCTTTCCACCTGCTTTGCAAACCTACTTACAGCAGGCTGTATCAACTCAAATATTTCTCCCTTTTTAAGTTTATAACCGATGTCCTTTTCAGTAAGAGGTGACAAATCAGGTCTTAGGCTTAAAAGTACTTTTTCGGCCTGCTTCACATCCATCCGGCCATCCCCTACACCTTCTTCTTCCCCATCCGTTTCCGTCATAGACACCGTTTTTATTCTTTCATTATATCCATTCATAAGGGATTCAATCATACCGTTAACTCCGGACTTAATGCTGCGAGTTAAAACAAGATTACCCTTGGAATAAATGTCAACACGGGACCACTCATGCCCAATATGGAGGTTTGTGATTGTATCCCCGGAAGTAATTATCCAGCCTGTTGAAAATAAATTTCGGATAGCAAAAGGCGCAATGGATATACCGGCAAGAGGAAAGCCTGTTCTTGCAAAAAGATCCTTTATCTTTTTTACTTCATTTTTAGGAGCAATATAAGCAATGATTGATAGCTTGCTGGCGCCTTTTTCGATTACTTCTTCCTGCACTCGATAATCAAAGATGAATTCTTTTTCATTGAAACGAAACTCCTTTTTTGCTTTCCAGAGGACACTGTTTTCAATCTGCTTTTTTGGAACCTTTGGTATCATGAAACGTTTTACATCAACCCGAGCCGCCGATATTGTACACCAGATATTAACTTCTTTTAAAGGCCCGCAAAACTCACTCAGACTTGTTTTCAATAAATCAGCGAATTCATCGGATTCTTTGGACGTTTCAGGATTAAACGGCACACCCCTGAAATCCATCAACCTCCATTTTTGCTCTGGAAGCTGTTTAATCTTAACTAAACAAACTTCATTATAACCGATCTCAATTCCAATTGTTATTGATCCTTTGGAAGGAAGCATTTTTGCAAAAAAAGATTTAACAGCCTCTGTGTTTGGATGGCCAGATGTAGGAACAGGTGAAACGGCGGGAATTTTATCTTCTATAGAAGTATCTTTACTTCGAATTGTATCAAGCAACTTTTCGGTAGAAGATATTTCATCATTTTGCGATATCATAGTAATATCTCAAAAACCCCTTAATATCAGTTGGTTGCAGATATATTTTTTATACAACTATAAGCATTGCAATTTGTCAAGGAATAAGGCCTGGTAATACTACAGGACATCACCATTTTACACGTTTTATTAGACCCCTGAACTTGCTTGCGGTATCGAAGGTAAGGCTGAGAAGAGCCGGGATTAAAAATATCGTAAAAACTGTTGAAACAAGAAGGCCTCCGACCACCACGCTTCCCAGCCCACGGTAAAACTCGGAACCTGCACCTGGAGATACCACCAGTGGAAACATTGCAAATACGGTAGTAATACTGCTCATGTATATCGGCCTGATACGCGTACGTACGGAGTGTGTAATTGCTTCACGAGGTGCCATATTAGCTTCACGAATATTATTCAGGGTTTGATGTACAATAAGAATAGCGTTATTTACTACTATACCGACCAGTATTACAAAACCCAGCATTGTAATAATGTCAAGGGCCTGATAGGTGATAAAAAGATTTACAAGGAATATCCCGACAAATCCGCCAGCCGTAGCCAAGGGTACGCTGAACATGATGATAAAGGGATAGAAAAAGTTTTCGAACAGGGCAGACATAAGCAGATAGCTTATAACGATTGCCAAAATGAAATTCCACAAAAGGGCTTGTCTTGTTTTTGTCAGATCATCTGCTGTACCGCCAAGCTCAATACTATAAAGGCTGGAAAGGTTGCTGCTCTGTTGTATAGGTTCAACTACCTTTTCACTAATAATATCCATTGTAATCTCTAAAGGCATTTCCCTTGGTGGAATAACCATTATCGTTATTGAACGCTGTGAGTCTATGTGATTAATCTGGGTAGGACCTTCTTCCAGACTTATATCGGCCAGAGAGCCCAAAGTGACTCTCTCTCCAGTGGGGGCAATTACCGGCAAACCGGCAAAATCCTGAGTTCGCTCGATCTTATTCTCTTCGCTTTTTACTACTAGATCTATTTCATCTCCGTAAAGACGGTAATTACTGGCTTTAACTCCATCCACCAATGCATCTAAAGTTAAGCCAAGATCATAAGTTGTTATCCCAACCCGGCTTAATCTATCTCGGTTCGGAATAACCTGTATTTCAGGATTCCCAAGGTCAAGACCTGGTATTGGCCTTATTTGCGCCCCGGGAATTGCCTGAGCAACGCCACCAAATATCTGTTTACCCAGGTTTATTAGTTGGGAAAGGTCAGGGCCTTTTATCTGTATTTCAACGGATCTGCCCTTGCCTATTCCGCGGGAAAAAAGGCCGGGCTGCTGAACAATCGCAATCATGCCCGGAATTTTTCCAAGTACATTGTATACGTATGGAAGAAGTTCTTTTGTCCTCTCCTGAATTTTTGAAACAATCCCCATAAATACCTGCTGCCCCCATGCAACATAGAAAAAAACTTTTACTGGAGGCAGATTAAGCTTTTCTGCTGCTTCACTTTTTCCGTCATGTTCAATTAAGGGAAGAATGTCTGCTTCTACTGTTTCTGCTATATTTTCAAGCTCACCCAGATTATATCCCGGTGGCGGCAGAAGAATACCGAACAAAATTTCTCGGTTACCCTCAGGCAGGTATTCTGTCTTTGGAGCTAATACCCATGCAAAACCTATGGATAAAGACACCATAATAACGATTACGGCTATACGAGCTGTTACACGGCCACACATCCAGTAAACAAACCCTGTTATAGCCTCAACAAATCCCTGAGCCGGCCTAAAAAGAGACCAGCGTCTTTTTCCTGCCGGAGATTTTTGCTTAACTTTTCCCAATATTCTTGCGGAAAGCATCGGGATAACTGTTATGGAAATAATAAGGCTCAAAATGACCGCACCGCTGATAGCTATAGCAATGTCGCGAAAAAGCTGCCCTGCTTCCTCCTGAACAAATACAATTGGCAGAAAAACCGCAACCGTAGTCAAGGTGCTGGCCAGAACTGCTCCCCAGACTTCAACTGCACCATCATATGCAGCCATTAAACGAGATTTACCCATCTCCATATGACGGAATATATTTTCAAAAACAACAATAGAGTTATCAACTACCATCCCAACGGCAAAACTTAAACCAGCCAGGCTAACCACATTAATATTCCGTCCAAAAAGAGTCATAATAAGAAAAGTTCCTATTACGCTTATAGGAATAGCAACAGCAATTATAATAGTGCTGGCAAAATTACGTAAAAACAACAGCAGAACCGTAATTGCAAGGGCACCGCCTAAATAAATATTCCTTCTCACAAGCTTGATGGCGCTGTAAATGTAGTTGGTTTCATCATAAGCCTGTTCCAGCTTAAGGCCTCTTTCCTTTAATATGCCGTTATTTAACTCCTTGAGAGTATCCCTCAATCTTTCCATAACAACCAGGACATTGGACCCGGGTTCTCTTACAGCATTCAAGACAATGGTAGGAATTCCTTCATGTCTCACGACCAGATCCATGTCTTCATAACCAAGTTCAACCCTGGCAATATCTCCAACTGTTATGGGTATACCACTTACCCTTTTTATTATTACTTTTGAGACATCTTCAACAGACTTATATTCGCCGACTATTCTGGCAATATAACGACGTTTACCTTCATCGAAATTTCCGGCGCTTATATTTTTATTTTCTATATCGAGCGCTCTTATCAGCTCCGGAATAGTTATTTT
>SDBT01015176.1_pt1 | contig 12252 bp, 41 predicted proteins | sample 2277101 | NCBI WGS metagenome assembly SDBT01 (sample SAMN10404973, study PRJNA504765) | marine sediment metagenome | isolation source: marine sediment core GS10_PC15, 103 cmbsf | place: Arctic Ocean: Southern Knipovich Ridge | collected 2010
TTAAAAAATGCTGAGCTCATTTGGAGATGTGGTTGAGTATATAGAGGGTGTCTTACAAGTATGTATGGGGGTTTTGATTGTTGATAGAGAAAATATATATATTATATCGGAGGATAATATTATTATCTGTTCTGATGTGAGAGATATCTCTCTTATATTCCAGAAGTTGGGTTTGCTTGGTCATTTGCCTCATGTGACTAACGCTGCTTATTATAGGAATGGAGAAGACAATATGTATATACCATCAGACTTAGACTTGTTAGAAGAGTCTGAACTAAATGAACTATTAAACTTTGAGAGGGATTATGATGTTGACTAAAGAAGAACTATCAAAGTATTTAAAATATGGATGGGTATCAGACTACAATTATCCAAATCCACAACCAAAGACTAAGACACAATGCTCTGAGCTAGTTGATGAATTAGAAGTCAAATGTAGAGAATCAATAGAAGACTGCTACGTGTTAGCGGACAACCCTATCTATTTACTCAGTGGTGGTGTTGATTCGTCTTTAGTTGTGTCAAGAATACAGAATCCAAAGACATTTGTAATAACCAATTGGAATTCTAGAGACGTACCTTGGGCTCGAAAAGTATCTGATATGTTTTCAACATCACATTGCGAGTTTGCGACACAGGATGAGTTTTATGAAGAAGACCTTTGGAGGATACAAACATGGTTTAATAAACCTTATTCATTGTTGTTAGGATTCTTCTGGTTTTTAACAGCAAAGACCTTAACCAAATATGGATATAACAATTTTATTGATGGTAACGGACCAGACCATTCTATGATGGAAGATACTGGAAATGCAATCATTGGTAGAGCAGCATTTACAGGGGAATATGAATTTACAAAAGCACAATGTTATTTAATAGATAGCTTCATAAAAGATATAAATCAAAGCAGCAAAGTCATGCTTAAGATGTTAAAACGAGAACATATAATCGATAGATATATAGATGCTCTACCTTTGAATCAGTTTAGGATAATATTTGATGACGATGAGGTTGAGAAGTTTGGATTAGAGCCTTTCGACTTACAGCTAAGAGAGGAAAGCATTGATCATATAGATGAGTTGCTATTTCATATAAAAGAGGAATCAGCTGAACTATTCTACAAAATGATTGAAGACACTTTAGGTTGTAAGGGATATCATCCATTGAGAAGAGAAGACATCCTTGATACATGTATGCAAGTGCCATATGAAATAAAGAATGCTCTTGGATTTCAGAAGCTCCCATTTAGAGAGATATGTAACAGATGGGTTAACTATGAAATAGCATCTAGGCCAAAGGTAGACTGGGCACCACTTATACCACCAAGAGATACCTGGATGATAGGAGACCACGATTTTAGCTATCCAATCAACCTTAACTCATTCAAGCAACTGATATGGGAATATCTAGAAGACAAAGACAAGAAGATTTATGACTATTTGGATTATGACTTATTGAAACCGTACTACGCCAGTCAACCACCTGGAATAACAAAGTTTAGTAGACAGATATGGAATTTGTTGAATTTATCGATTTGGATGGAGTGTCACAATGATTGATACTCTACATATAGAATTAACTAATAAGTGTAATCTTAAATGTACCATGTGTCCAAGGACGAGAGGTGGAATAAATGAGATAAAAGATCTCGATAGAAGGGCATTCAAAAATCTTGACCTTGATACATTTAGAAGAGTATTGATTGTAGGATGCTTGGGTGATGCTCTATACTATCCTTTTATTAATCAATTTCTATTATATGCGAAAACAGTTAATGAAAATATAGAAATTATATTTGGAACAAACGGAACTGGTCGTAGTAAAAAATGGTGGAGTAAGCTTCCTACTTACTTGCCTGAAAAGCATAAGGTAATGTTTGCTCTTGATGGAACTGATAACGAGACTTTAAACAATTACAGAGTCGGTTCAAATTATGATAAAGTCGTTCAAAATATGAGGACTTTTATAGATTCAGGAGGTAGTGCAGAGTGGCAATTTATATTATTTAGACACAACGAACATCAGGTGGAACATGCCAGAGAATTAGCAAAAGAATATGGGGCGACATTTGCACTAAGATCCTCATATTATTATAGTGACGACTACAAGCTTGGATTGAGACCAAAAAATATTAAAGTGACAACGCAAGTAGAACAATCTGTAAGGAAGGTTGGCGGTAATATTGTATGTAGGATAGAAGATAGTAATGAAATATTTGTTGATAGTTTTGGAAGAATAATGCCGTGCTGTTTAATAGCACCAAGAGTTGACGTTGCATCTAAGTTAACCAGAGGAGTCATTTTTAATGTAAATGATCACTCCATTAGGAAGTGTATTTCAGATCATTATTTAAATGGGATATTAAAAAAAGCAAACCAATCAAGTTATTGCAGACTAAGATGTAAGGTATCATTTGAAACTTTAATTCTTGAGAGGATACAACCAAATGAGCAATATTGAGCAGTTTTGTAACGCAAGACAATATTTAGTTGAATCAATTGAACCAACAATCGATTGCTTCTTGACTGGGATATGGGATCCGCACATCAAGTATGTCCTCATAAGAGAAACAAATGAAATAATAGACAAGGATCTAAGGATTCAGTTCCCTAACTTACCAAAGAAATATCTACCAAAAGTCAAGTTCAGACTACAGGATGAAGCTGGGATGACTGAAGTTAGCATTCAGAACTTTTATAACCAAGAAGGATCTTTAATGTATTTAGGGTCAGCAGGGATCGGTGCAGAGTTATTTGACTTCTACTTCAGAGAGTCGTTTGATCCTAGATTTGATTATATCTTTACAGCAAAGTATGGGCATGGTTTTGATTCATACTATAGCGGATCTAAAACTGCTGAAGCTGAATACTATATAGGATCTATAACTCCCTTAGCTATAGCATATGGTATGGCATTGGAAGATGGAGTCATATAAATTTCTAAGTTCTATATATATTAATAACTGAATATGTAGTTTACACCTTTGAGTTATTTTTTATAAAAAAGGAGAACAATATAAAATGGAACGACAAGAGTACGAAATGGAATATAGATGTGCGAATTGTGGACAGAAATTTAAAGTCCTAATAAGGAAAGGAGAACCAGCGAGAGGTGCTGCAGGTACTTGTCCAAATTGTGGAGCAGCTAGTGGTAGACCTGGCATAGGTCATCATGAAATGACGTGGCCATCAAATCCACTATCAGTAGGTAACCAAGAAATACTCCACGGGTAATTTTTTCTTCAACCAATAACTTTAGTAATGAAAGGAGTCCGTCGAAATGATCAGAGGAATATTAGTACTGGGGGCAATAGGAATCTTTGTGGGTATACTCATCTGGCAACGGAGCCAAGGTGCACATATTAGGCAAATTCTCTTCTCAATTTATAACAAAGCTTTAGCGAAAGAGAAGAAGAGTATTTTGGGAGTACCTGTTAGTCTTTTAGATGTGATTGATGAGACAGATCTCTCTCCAAACAGAGTTCATAGTGTATGCAGAAAGCTCGAAGAGAGGGATATACTCAAAGTAACGCAACAAACTGTCAAGTTGACAATGTACGGAGTTGCACACTTCAAACTAAAATACATGAGCAATGTGAGGAAGGTGAAAAATGCCTGATTGTGGAAGATGTGGAAAAGAGACGGTATGTATAACGATGAGTTTGTTCAACACTGATATGTGTTGTCCATAATGTATCGACTTAGAAAGATTACACCCCCAATTTAAAGAGGCAAGAGATCGCGAATTAAATGAATTACAAAAAGGGAAATTATAATTTCCCAGGAATAGGTCTTCCTGAAGACCTGAAAAGGAGTTAACATGAAAAAGGTCTTTGCAATTACTTGTTTAGTAACATTTCTTATAATTATCATCTCTCCTGGTTATGCCTCAGAAGAAGGTTACAAAAGGTTTAAGAGACTAGTCAAAGAGCAGTTCGAGATATCTGGGAGACCTGAGATCACTGTCGAATCCGCTGTTGCAATCATTATAATCTTCGGATTGAAGGATGCCATGGTGAAGTTCAAGTACTCAAAACTAGATGATACCTATGAAGTCACATCAATGCCGAAGATCGATAGTGGACCAAGTGAGTGGGATCAAGAACCTGGTGAAAGATTAAGGGAGGCATTAAAAATCTATGAAGAAATCAATGGAAGACAATCCAACTGATCCATGTGAACAGTGCCTTGTCAAAGTAATGTGTTCAGAACCTTGCTCTATGTTATGCGAATACATAGACAATATTATAAAGTTGGTGGTGACTGATCCGGAGCATGAAGTTCTGGGTCAGTTCCCTTCTAGTCAGAGAGGAATGGTTAAACGCGCAGCGGATATAGCAAGGAGAAATAAAAGCGATGATTAAATGTCCATGTAACGACTGCATACTAATTGCAGTGTGTAGATTAAAACAGCCAGTTGAAATGGTTATTCGATGCGAGTTAGTATTTGATTATCTAACGCTTTATGGAGATAAGTCTGGGTTCAGAGAAGTAGCTTTAACAGCTATTGGAAAAGCGATAAAAAGGAAGGAATGGTGGAAACAAACAAGCAAGAAATTAGGAGACGAGACAAGGATTCTAAATCCATAGAAGAGATGGACCATGAAATATGTAAAGGATGTCTTCCGGCTATATCAGCAAGGAAGTATGGGAACATTCCGGGAGTACATTGTGTTGGAAATCCGTTTGTTAGGAACGAAGCAGACGAAATAACTGAATGTCCGTGTGGCGATTGTTTAATTAAAGGTATGTGTAGAAAAATATGTAACAGTTATGTGTTATACAGAGATTTCTCAGAAGGACACATAAGTTATAAACTTTATAAGGAGGCACTAGATGAAAATAAATGCGAAAACGAAATTCCTGATGGAAATAGCGAAAAATAGGAAGTATGATAAAATGATAAGGATACGTGCGATTGATGAAATAGCTAAGAACTTAGATATATCTACAAGGAAAATAACTGACTGGATGGTTAGTGGTATAGATCCATTTCTTAGTGATGAAAAGAAAGAATCAAAACGAACTCCTGTCAGACCTCCACGTACACGCAAGAAAAAAATAGACAAAAAGCTCATCATCATCATAATAGGTTTATTAATTATAGTGTGGTTAGTGGGTTTCAGTATTATAGTAATGATACCTAACAAAACCTCATCGACAACAACTCAAATCAATAACCCCCCAATCGAACAACCTTCAGATGACCTATGAAAATCCTACCTTGTCCATGTGACAATTGCTTAATTGTACCGATATGTAAATACAAGAGCTGGAAGAGCCTGGTCCGAGAGTGTGATATAGTAGAAGGATATTTTTTTAAAAAGGGTAAAAGAAATAAATGGGTTCTTTCAGAAAAGAGTATAAAGTCACATATCGAAAGGGTACAAATATGTATGAGACCAACGCGATGGAAAACAGCTGATGAAGGAGAATGTTATTGGGTTTATGAGGTGATGCCATGAAATATCCATGCAACAAATGTTTAGTAAGTATGATATGCAAAGATTCATGCGAGGAGTTCGGTTTATTTGCTCAAAAGCTAAACGATTTAGAAGACAAACTGGGTGAGTTTTTCGGGGGTATTGACGACTTTATATTGTGTTCAAACAGTGAATGGTTAGGTAACGTCTATATATGGATTGGTAATAAGATACTAAATCCTATATTTTTGCTATTCATATATGCTGTATATAGAGTGAAAATTGAACTGAAAAATGAAACTTTGTTCAATGTAAGATACGACAACTGGGAAGACAGGGAGTCAAAGAAGTGAAATATCCATGTGACGAATGTTTGGTAGATGTTATATGTACTACTATCTGTTACGATCTTATATTTTTTAGTGACTATATAGTTTCCAACAGCATCAATCCAGATTGGATTAAGAACCGAAACAGATTTGATAGACTAAGAATATGTATCTTGATGTATGGAGGTAGGGCTGCAAGAATAGATAGAATAGACAATGCAATAGTGAAACAATGGAACGCAGGAGGGATGTTCTATGAGTAAAAAGAATAGATTATAAAAAGGAGGTAGCATCATGTTTGAAAGCTGGGAAATAATCGTACTGATGTTGACTGCAGTTCTGTCCATACTTTTAGTATTTATGACAGTAATGGAAATAGTAAGAAGGAGAAAGGTGAAAAGAAGGAAACCACAAGATCACTACTTCGCTAATCGAAAAAAAGAAAATTAGTAAAGAGGGAGTTTTAAAATGAGCGAGAATTATTGCAAAGGATGCCCAGAAATAGAGTGCTGTGTAAGAGAGGTGTCTCTAGAAGAAAAGTGTGTCTGTAGAAACTGTCTAGTAAAAACGATGTGCGCTACACCATGCAAGGAATATGAGAAATTTAAGAATTATGTTATAGCTAAAATAGTGAATTAGAACGGGAGCTTAAATATGAATAACTGTTTATATAAAATTGCTTTAGAGGAGTCAGAATGAATGGGAAATTACAAAGAGTGTAGAGGTTGCTTAGTATATAATTCTGAAGGTGAAGACCAAGACTGTATTATGTTTGATTATGATAAAATGGATGAGTGCCCGTGTACTACGTGCTTAGTTAAAGTAACATGTGTCACATCATGCGAACCTCGTAGCGGATTGGCAAATAAAATTGCGAGATGGATAAACTATGGACACAACAAATTGTAGGGGTTGTACAATGCCTATACCAAGAGATGGATGCACTTTTATGACGCAGAAAGTGCCAGAAAAATGCCCGTGTAGTCTATGCTTAGTTAAAGTAATATGTATGAAGTGGTGTGACGACTATATAATAGAGAGGAATAGGATGTGGAGTAAGAATCACAATAGGAGGCATGATGAAAAAAACAAGCGAATACTGTAAAGGGTGTAGTTCGAAGGATGGTAATCACTGCAAACTGTCAAGATCCAATAAACATGGTGAATGTCCATGTAGTGAGTGCTTAGTAAAGGTTACTTGTAATACTGGATGTCGTGACTACTTTGAATTTGATACGGAGACATTAAAAGAGTACTCTTATAGGAGGAAACAAGCAAGGAGACATGAATGAATAGAACTAATGAGATTTGTAGGGGTTGTTGGACGAGACAATATCTACACGAACATAACCTCAAATGTGCTTTTATGACTCAAGGAAAGGAACGAATTTGTCCATGTATAGAGTGTTTGATTAAAGTAATATGCAGAATAGACTGTGAGGAGAGAGACCGCTTAATGAGAAATATGGAGGTTTATAGACAAAATGATAGATAAAACAAATTGTAAGGGGTGCGTTGGAATGAAAGATCAAGGGACATGTTGCTTTGATAGAGTTCCGTCTAAAATCATATGCCCTTGTTTTAATTGTCTAGTGAAAGTAACGTGTACCACAAACTGCAAAGAGAGGGAAGCGATTGTGAAGAGATTGATGTTAGATGGAGTTTGGGATGAATAAATAAGAGGAGAAAAATGACAAAATTACTAGAAAAATCTAAACTATGTAGAGGATGTACCACATTAAACATGGATAGATCAAACATATGTTCACTATCTAGATTTAATAAAAAAGGAGAGTGCCCCTGTAGTGAATGTCTTATAAAAGTAATATGTTCTAAAGGTTGTCCGAAATATTCAGGATGGTGGACATCTAAAAAAGAGTTAGAGTGGGAGGGAAAACTAAGATGATGGTACCTTGTAAAGATTGTTTAATAGTTCCAGCATGCAAGTATAAAACTTATGGAGACTTGCTAAGGTGCTATAAGTTACGTGCTGATTTATACACAAATCCAGATGACATTGTGGTTACAAGAAATAGAAAATCAACCTTTCGCAGCGATCTGTGTGTACTTGATAAAATACTTGGAACAAGCTACAGATTTTCTTTAGTAGAGGATACACAGGAATGAAAAAGGCACTGGCATTGAAAAATGCTAAAAGGAGATATAAAACATGGAGAATACAGGATGAGTTATTGTAAAGGATGTAGACATAATATACCTGGAATGTCATGCGCATTTAAAGATCTTGGCATAGGAAGGATAGATCAGTGCCCTTGTATTCAGTGCTTAGTCAAAGTTATGTGTTTGGATAAAAGAACTTGTACTGAAAGAGAAAGAGTATTGTTTAAGAAGATGTATCCTGATAGCCATAGAACAATAGTAAAAAGTGTCACGGGAGGGAGTAAACTAAATGAAAATTATTGAAAAATGTCCATGCGAAGAGTGTTTAGTATTTTCTCAATGCAAAATGAGATTATCTGAACACAAAAGAGGAGTAACGGGTGTAGCAATAACAGAAAGATGTGAAGAGTTAGGTAGATTTATGCACTGTTACAGAAACTTTACAAAAAGAGTAAACAGAGTAAGGAAAGTATATGGATTAAAATCTCTAAGATGGGCGTATGGAAGAGAAGGGATAACACAATTACTAAAACATCTACAAAGGGAAGCTGAGGAGGATGAAAGATGAAGTGTCCATGTGAAGAATGCCTAACAAAAGCAGTATGTAGACATAAAGGGTATCATACTTTAATATACATGTGTGAACCCTTGGCAAAGTTTTTAAATCTTCGTGAAGGCAGAGAAGATGGAGAAGCTATCGAGCAAGCAAAAAAACATAAGGAAAACCTTTTTAAATTCCAGGAAGTAATCAAGCCAACAGGATGGAGAGTTGGTAAACAGACACGTTGGGGTTACCAAATTAGATAAAGTTTATAACGAATGGGTAAAAGGAAATAAAAATATGAAAAGTGAAAATTGCAAAGGATGCAAATCTGATTTGGACCCATGTGATCCTAACTGGGTTAATATAAATGGAGAGTGTCCATGTACTGAGTGTTTAGTTAAAGCAGCATGTAGTATATTATGTACCGAGGCAAGGTTGTTTTTGAAAGCAGCTCAAGAGAGAAATCAAAATAGAGAGGTGAACGCCTAATGAACCTTAAAATATGTAAAGGTTGCCCTCAAAAAGGTCCGTACTGTGCATTTATAGAGGCAAATATAGAAGATAAATGTCCCTGTATAGAATGTCTAATTAAAGTAATGTGTAATAAAACTTGCGACCTCAGAAACGAAGCTTATGTGGGAGATTGGCATATTAACAAGAAGGAAAACATCTAATGGGTATTAGAGGAATAGTAAATAAAGAATGTAGAGGATGTACTATAAAAGTAACAAGAAGCTTCTGTCTATTTATAGCTCAAGAAATAGCAGATAAATGTCCCTGTATAGAGTGTCTAGTTAAAGTAACGTGTAATAAAAAGTGTGGCGTTAGGAATAAAACTTATGGGGATTTGACTAGTTGGTCAAGCTTCAGAGACTGGAAAAAATGAGTTAGAGAGAAAGGAAAAATGAGCATAAAAAAAGAGTTAATAAAGTGTAAAGGATGTATGAGTACATATGAAGGACGTAATGCAATTGAAAGATGCATGATATTCCAATGGGGTAATAGAAAAGAATGTCCATGTCGAGAGTGTCTTATTAAAGTAATTTGTAATCATAATTGTGATTCACTACTCGAGTTGGTTGAGATTACTATGGAAAGTTCAAAGTATATTAACGGAAAAATGACAAAAATATGATTCATCTTAAGAAAAAAGGACAAAGATATGAATGTGAGAAGGTTCATAAAAGAAATATGTAGAGGATGTATGTTATCAAGTAGATTAGGTCTATGCTTCTTTGTAGAGTATAACATAGAATATAAGTGCCCATGTTCAGAGTGTTTAGTCAAAGTAATGTGTAGGGACTCTTGTGATGAAAGAATTAAAACAAAACATGAGCTAGGGACTAGTCACTAGATATCTAAAAGAAGGAGATAAAAATGATCAGAAAAGAAACATGTAGAGGATGTAAGGATTATACTCGAGAAGAGTGTGACCTTCCCAATGAAAAAGGAGATTGCCCTTGTACTGAATGCCTAGTAAAGATGATGTGTGATTATGGTTGTGATGAATTTTTAGAGTGGGGATTGAATGGACATAGGAAAAGAGGAGAAAAATAGATGATCCCATGTAAAGAGTGTTTAGTTAAAGCAATATGTAGAATAAAAATTAGAGATAGGGGTTCAGTAGTACTTTTTTGTCCTTTGTTAGATGAATGGTTAGTGAAAAAAGCTGAAGATTCTATAGGCAATTTCAATCATAGAAAAGTCAACGAAACATGGAAGGAAGTAGATAAGGAAATGGGTTATGGAATGAGGAGGAAACATAAAAGATGAAAATGCCATGTAAAGAGTGTCTAGTTAAAGCAATATGTATTCAAAAGATAGGTAAAGGGGGAGAGATGGTAACAAGTCTAGAGTGTTCACTATTAAACAAATGGTTAACAACCCATAACGGGAGTTGCTCATATGGCCCTAACCTTCGAGATGCTTACAAAGAATTAAGAGCATTAAAAAGATCAAAAGAGATTACTGAAATGATGAAATAGAGGGTAAAAACAGATGATACCATGCGAAGAATGTCTAATACGACCTATATGTAGATCAAAAAGTTATCGAGATATGGTCTTTGAATGTACCACCATCCATACACATTTATATACCAAGGTGGAAAATGTAAATGATCTAAGCAGAACTCTACGAAAACAAAAGTTTGATGATGATATAACTGTACTAAGAGATCTATTCAAACCAAAGAAGTGGAAGTTAGATTTACGCCATGGAACTTTATATGTTATGGAAAGATAATAAGAAAGGGAGCTAAAATAATGACACTTGGAGGAGTCAAGAAAGATGTATGCAAAGGATGTATGATGGGACGTGAGTATACCCTGTGTTACTTTGAAGAACTTGACATAGAAGAGAAATGTCCATGTGTAGAATGTCTAGTTAAAGTAATGTGCAATGAATCTTGTAGTAAAAGAGATGGAGTAAAATATATGAAGTCGATTGATTTTACTGGAACTGGATTCAAACCTAAGTTTAAACGGGTAGTGAATGACAGTGGAGAAACATTATGAAAAAACTAAAAACAACAGTTGAAAGGTGTGAAGGTTGTCGTTCATACATGTTTTGGAAAAGAGTTATACCTACATGTATATTATATCCATTCAATAAAAAAGAGGGAGATTGTCCCTGTAGTGAATGTCTTATAAAAGTGATATGTTCTAAAGGTTGTCCGGAATATAGCATATGGTATGCAGAGTGTAGAAAGTTTATGATAAAAAGAAAGGTAGAGAATGAAATACAAAATAGGAAAAAACTGTAAAGGATGTAACGTAATGAAAGGTACGATAACGATATGCTTCTTTAACAGATACCGTAACATATACCATAAGATAGAGAAGTGTCCATGTGTACAGTGTCTAGTTAAAGTAATGTGTAAGAAATCTTGTTATAAAAGAGACCTAGCAAAGTTTTTTAGCTCGAATCTAAGTTCATTAGGGGAGACTGGGTATGAGTGAAAAAGTATGTAAGGCATGTAATCGTATGACGTGCTTCTTTATAGAATGTGGCATAGAAGAGAAATGTCCATGTATACAGTGTTTAGTTAAAGTAATGTGTAGGAGTTCTTGTGATGAAAGAGAACAAGCGAAGTCCACTAACACATATCTAGATTTTACGAGGGGGTTATTGTATGGGTGAAAAAGTATGTAAAGGATGTCCGGCACTAACACAATCTGTTATGTGCTTCTTTGAAGAATATGACATGGAAGAGGAGTGTCCCTGTATAGAATGTTTAGTTAAAGTAATGTGCAAATTCTCTTGTCGTAAAAGATATAAAATAAAACAAGAGATTTCATTCAGTGGGATTAAACTTGTGTTCCGACCTGAGTATGGAAACTTAAGGAAAGATTTGGAGCTAAAATGAATACAATAGTGAAACATAAAGTAGAAAACTGTAAAGGATGTAGTTTAGCATGTGCAATGATAGATCATCCTGAGTGGGCAGACAGAGAAGGATGCCCTTGTTTTGAATGTTTAGTTAAAATCATGTGTAAGAATAAGTGTAAAGAGAGACTAGATTATTACGATAGCTTTCAATGGGCTTTATATATGTAAGAGGGGAAATATAATGATTGAACTTAAGAAAGAAATATGCAAAGGATGTTTATCAGCTCGTAACTTTGGTACATGCTTCTTTATAGAATATGACATAGAAGACAAATGTCCATGTACAGAATGTTTAATTAAAGTAATGTGCAGGGAATCTTGTGCTAAAAGATTTAAAATAAAAGAAAAGATAAGGAGCTAAAATGACACATCAAATGATGCTTCGTAGAGTAGTGAAAGATATATGTAGAGGATGTAGTTTAGCACAAGAATTTAGTATTTGTTCC
>SDBT01015177.1_pt1 | contig 12251 bp, 10 predicted proteins | sample 2277101 | NCBI WGS metagenome assembly SDBT01 (sample SAMN10404973, study PRJNA504765) | marine sediment metagenome | isolation source: marine sediment core GS10_PC15, 103 cmbsf | place: Arctic Ocean: Southern Knipovich Ridge | collected 2010
GTACCATGGACTCCGAGCCGTTGAAGGACTCCGGCGAGGTCGTTCCGCCGCCCGGGAGACCAAAAGAGTCAAGACAGTTCCTGACGACCACGTTCAGGCAACCTGCCGCCACCTAGATAAGCATGTTCGAGCGATGGTCCAGGTCCAAGATCTGGCGGGAATGCGACCGCAAGACATCCGAAACTTACGTGCGTGCGATATAGACATGGCCGAGGATGTCTGGGTCTACGAGCCCTTCACCCACAAGAACGAACACCTTGGCCAGATCCGCCAAATTGCCATCGGCCCCAAGGCTCAATCCATCCTGAAGCCCTTTCTCAAGCCTGATAAGCAAGAGGCCTTCGTCTTCAGCCCGAAGGAAGCGGCGGAAGCTGTCCTGGCCGAGAGAAGGCAGAGCCGAAAAACTCCGCTCACTCCAAGCCAGCGTGCCCGAACACGGAAACCCAACCCAAAACGGCAACCGGGGAATCAGTACACGAAGAATGCTTACCGATGGGCCATTGTTCGGGCCTACGAGAAGGCGAATGTACCGCGGCGGCATCCGCACCAACTCCGGCACAATTGTGCAACCAAGGTTCGACGAAAGTTTGGGTTGGACGGAGCGATTGCCGTTCTCGGGCACAAGATCGGTATCGTAACTGAGATCTACGCCGAGCAGGACTTCCAGAAGGCCATCGACATCATGAGGGAAATCGGCTGATTAAACGGACTCGCGTTCCGAATGTTGATGAGGCTCACGGACGAATAGTAAGACCCACAAATACTTGCACAACCGCCGGAAAGCGCTATACAAGTCTTGCCCCTGGTAAGAACGGTGCTATTCCGTTAGCTTATCTATGGATCGGTGCTGTCCTACTGTTGGCGGCTGCCGACCCGGAAAATCATGAGTTACAGGACAATCTAGCCTCGGATAGGACACAGAAATGGATAACTCGAAGTTGCGGAAAGTGATGATTAATAAGGATGCCTTCATCATGGCCTTCGGTCGAGATACGGACTATCATGATACGATTCCACAAACCGCCTACCTGGACCTTGAGACTGGTAACACCACTTGGGTTTTCGAAAGAGACAGCGATGCGTTCATGGACGCTGGAATTCCGGTCAATTGCAACCGCGAGGAACGGGAGATGGTTGAGGCAACGCCGAATCGGTTTCTTGAGGTTCCGGGTTTCGATCATGGGAAACATCACGAGATTCTTCGGGAGTTTCTGGATTCCGATTGGACGGACGACGAGGAATTGCGCCTGACAATATCCAGCGCCTATACTGGTTCAATCGGTGGCTGGAAGAAGGCGATAGACGACGAGGGCATCTTCTATAATTTTTGTGACTATCGCGAGAGAGTGACGAAACAGATGGCGGAGGAATTCCTGCGCGAACACGGAATTGAACCGGAGTGGAAGTGATACGTTGGTCGTCGAGCGTGCGCTTCCTTTTCGCTGGTTTGGTTTCGCACAGGGCGACGGCCCAGTGAATCAGTCACGCTTATCGCGCGGTAAGCCATTGGCCTTTTGTCCGGCTCTCAGCGTCAACTGGTAAATGTACGGGTTGGGTGCATACTCGCGGAAGAACTCTCGATCGTCACCACCAAGCACCTTGCAGATCGCCGCTGCCACGGCGGGGCTTCGGCTCATGCCTTGCTCGCAGTGGACGACCATGGTTTCCACCTTTGTTTGCCACAGCCTGACGAACCGGCAGATTGACTCGGCGTGGTCCTTGGTCATCAGGACGATCTCCGAAGGCCGGGTGAAATCCACCGCGGGCACGGCATCGTGGAATTGAAGTCGGAGGATATCCCGGAAGCCGGTGGCCCGTGGAATGCTTGCGGGCCTCTTGCCAGGGTCGGTGATGGAGATGACTACGTACGGAGTCCGCACCACTATGCCAGATTCAATCTCTTCTCTGCCCGCTACGATGAAATCCATGCGTTTGGTCACACTTCAAGAGTGTCGCCGTCCTGGATCGTCACCACGTTGTCGAAGTTGTCTTGGAGAGCCTCCGGCTCGAACGTGTGCATCGGAACGGTCTTCTTTGGGGTGATATCCTTGACCAGCTTTTCGAGGTCCTCGACGAAGGCGTGTCCACTGGTGTGGACGTGAACCAGTTTGCCACCGGTAGCTTCGATCTTCTTCTGCGCCGTTTGCCAGTCAGGTTGATCCAGGTAGCCCTCCCAGCGGGAAAACAGGCATAGTGAGCCCGGGGGCAATTGCCCGCCGAAATCCGAGTCGAGCATCGAGGCTCGAAAGACCATTACATGCTTCGCCGGATTGGACCGGATGTCTTCCAAGGTGATCCGGTCGGCCAGGAACATGTCGTGAATCTTTTGAAGCCTTTTTCTCTCGAATGTTGACAGGAAGAACTGAGGATAGAAGACTCGGATTCCTTCGCTTTCGCTCGGTGGTGGAGTCCCAGTCTCCGACTGGATCAGGTGCAGAACGTAGGCCGTGTAGACATCGGCCACGAAAGTTCGATGGGTCCGCTGGGCAGCCTTGATGAAGCCTACCAGTCGGTCTACATGCTGGGGCGAAAAGGAGGCCAGCACCAGCCCGTCGGTTTCACTAACGTGCTTTGCGATCTCTTTCTCAAGATCGTATTCGTTTACGCCCTTGGATCCGCTGCTTCCCAAAAGCGTTCCTTCCAGGAGCAAGACATCGACGGTTTTGTCCTTCAACGCCGCAAGGAGCGTCTTCGCCATTCCAGTCTTGCGGCCGTGAAGTCTGATATCACCAGAGTAGAGGATGGTCTTGCCGTCGCCTTCAATCAGAAAGGCCACACTGCCGTAGGCGGAGTGATCGACGGAAAACGTTGTGACTTGCAAATCTCCGATCCGTGTTGTCTTGCCAGGCACGAGTTTATGGTGTCGTTCTCTCGGGATCTCAACCTGTCGGGCGAAGATCCCTCCGGCACTCATCATCTTACTGGTGCCCGTGGTGGCATAGACGGGAATCTCCGAACGGGTGTAAGGAAGCAAGCCCGTGTGATCCAGGTGGGCGTGAGAAAGGAAGATTGCGGCAGGTATCGGTCCCTCATCAAACAGACCCGGCACGCGGGGAAGGATCTTGGCTTCGAGAAGCTCATCGACACTCTTGCCCCGAAGCACGTTGTCGTCGAACTGCTCACGGTTTGCATTGAACAGCGGCCTCCCCACGTCCAGAATGATCCGCGTCGAGTTCGTGCGAACCTCGACACAATTCCCACCGATCTCATGGGTTCCTCGGTGAATGGTCAGTTGCATTTCGACTCCGTCTGTTTCATGTGCTTCTTCCTGCTTGCCCCGTGTTTCCTGAATTCCATCCAAAGCCGGCTTTCCATCAGGGCGTGTCCAACGGTGACAAAACCGCGGTCCCCGGAGAGCATTGGGTTGTTCAAGGCTTAATGTCGGCCGTCACCCTGTTAAGTGCCCGTCCGCAATGTTGGGCAAAGTCCGAAAACTTTGCCCCATCCGGCCGCGGCGGGATTGTACCGACTCGCCGCCTCATAGTGAGGCTTACGTCTCTCCGGGAACCACACATATATATCGCATACCGGTCGAGCATCCGCCCAGAAGGCAGAGCATGAGCACTGCGATGACGAAATGAGCGTGACGCTTGAAAAGTGACTGCATAGCTTCCTCCGGAAGTCTTCGGGCGACCGAACAGGACCGCCTACCCAGGGCTCGGTGCCGCCTCCACGGGCGACAGATTCCGGCCCCTCACAACACTTTCTACCCGAAGGAACTGACAGCGGCGGGTCTGTCAAAGCGGCGAAGACTGGATAGAATGGCACTTTCTCCCGTTAGCCAGGGAAGATGCGTTCCGATTCCATTCTGCCGTCAATCGAATTCCACAGGCGATTGGCTCACCAATTGCGCCCTAGCCGGTGGGGCATGGGCGATTAGCTAGCAGGGGTAGAATCTGTGTCAAAAACCAGCTGCGCCAATGAGATTCTGGCATTATGATTTGGAACGGCAATTTGGGACTGGCTGGACACAACTTACGTGCTGGATAAGGGATTGCGGCGTTTGCGTCGGGAAAGGACCGGTTTCGGAACGCAACTCGGGGCGACGGGATTAGGTTCCACATGGCCTTGCCTCCGCTTTGATGCACCGGCTACTCTTGGTACAATTGCACCATCGGATAAATAGGGATCAAATATCATGTGCAGTGCGTCCAAAATCCAGTGATTTGTCGCCACGCACCCCAACACAAACGAATTGCCTCTGCTTTCGGGCGACCACATGGACCTCTCCGCACCCCCTGATCACGGCCTTACCGCTATCGAGATGCACTTCTCTTATGGATCTCGCGAGATCTTTCGCAGCTTCAGTTTTTCTGCGGGAGAAAGATTTATCCTCCTCCGCGGCCCATCGGGATGCGGCAAGACTACGCTCTTGAAGCTTTTCGCTGGAGTGCTTCTTCCGGCACGTGCGGAACGCTTAACGCAGCCGGAAGGCGCAGTCATGATCGTCCAGGAGGATGCACTCGCGCCGTGGCTGACCGGTTACCAGAACATTACACGCTTTACATCGCTCGATCGACGTCAAGTGGAGCGTCACGATGGCTTCGCCCTCACCCGCGACCTGTTGTCTCGCCCGGTCTACGAGCTTTCCTTCGGTCAGCGCCGCATCATTGAGCTGTTTCGTGCGATCTTGTTGTCGCCCCCACTCTTGTGCTTGGACGAGCCATTCAGCTTTCTAGACCCGGTAAGTCGCGATGGATTCACGTCCTTGCTCTTCGACCCAAAACTGCTCGAACACACTCGGCTTTTGGTCAGCTCCCATTACCATGAAGATTTCTCGGGGCTCGATATTGCTGAGTATGTTTTTGATCCATCTCCGCCGGTAACGGCCCTGACACGCGAGTCGCGTCTTCAGCCATGAGAATCTTGACTACTATCATCGGAGCAGTCCTCGTACCGATCATCTGGCTGCTCGTGAAGTGGGCGTTCCAGATCGAAGATCGTTATCTTCCCTCGCCCGCCGCAGTCGCGCGTGCCGTGGTGGAGATCGACCCACCTATCTACTATCACGTCGCAGCGACTTGGGCTCGCTTGATCTTAGGATCCGCGTTGGGCATTGCTTTCGGCCTCGGCCTCGCCCTCACGATGCATCGCTTTGCATCTTTGGGCAGAATACTGATGCCGGGAGTTCAGTCGATGCGTGCCGTCCCCCCCATGGCGATGATTCCATTCTTCTTGCTCTGGTTCGGCTTCTCCGAGTATGGCAAGTTTCTCTTGATTGTGGCCGGAATTGGTTTCAACGTGGCGGTGGCGGCGGTGCAAATTGCGGAAGACGTGCCCGAGAGATTTCGAATCTTCTTTCGTGGAATCCGTCGCCAACCACGCACATTTGCTTGGTCATTTGCTCTGCCCAGAATGCTTCAGCGACTTCTGCCCACCGTCCGCTTCTCGATTGCGACCGCCACTGGACTTGTCGTCGTAGCGGAACTACTGGGCTCGCAGATGGGCCTCGGCTACCTAATCCAGTCGGCTCGATCCACGTTCGCAACTCACACCATTTTTCTTGCGGCCATTCTCCTGGGCATCATAAGTGCCGTCACGGATATGGGCATTAAGGCCATTTGGCGCGTACTAGTTCCCTGGAATGAGAACCGCAGAGACTAACCCTTGCGTACCGATTCACAGAAGCCAGAGGTAGAGATGAAAAAACGCATTGTCCTATCCGTCGCAGCACTCGCCATACTAATTTCCGCCGTGGTAGTGTTTCTTCTGTCCCGCCCGCCGGTGGAAGAAGGCGGCGCGGTTTTGAAAGTCGGAATTGCACCCTATCAAGACATGGCCATGCTCGCGGCAGTGAAGCCGATGGGTATCGACAAGGAAAACGGCCTTGACGTTCAGCTCGTCTCCATGCAGTGGGCGGATCTCACGCCGGCGGTCGCCAGTGCAGGAGAAACTGTCGATGTTGCCTTCGCGAGTCTAATACAATTCATCGCGCAAGAACCGGCCTTGAATAAGGACTCAGAGGATCCGCTGGTCTTTTTTTATCCCGCTTATGTATTCCGTGGCGGGGCTTTTGTCAGTTTCAACGATGACATGCCGGAAGTAACGAAGGAAAACCTGACAGACTCAGATGTACTCAAACGATTTCTCTCCTATCGATTCGCCGTACAGTCAACGTCCTCCTACGAGATTTTGCTCTATGATCTGGCCCGGCGTGCCGACGTCGAGTTCAGCGAAGTGAAACGCTTTGATATCGATTCGTCCGATGGTTTGCTGGCCGCAATCAACGGCTCGGTCGACGCCGCGGCAGCCGGGTTGACACAAAAGAACGAAGCGATTCAACAAGGTGGTCGCGTCGTGCTGGAAATGGAATCACTTGGCCAGGTCGACATCGCCGGTTTCATTGCCCGACGTAGCACCATCGAGCAGCGTCGCGACGATCTGGTTAGCTTCATTCGTGTGTGGGTGCAGTCAATTGACTTCGTGATGACCGACATGGAGACCAATTCAAAGTACAGCCTCGACTATTTGCGCCGCCAGTCGTCCACCGACTATACGATGGAAGAGTACCGATCCGCCCTCAGTCAAGAATGGTTACCTCGCTCTATTGAAGAGGTTGAGTCAACGGTCCTGGCCACCGACGGTCAGTACTACTACAAGAAGGTCGAGGAGCCTGTGGCCACGTACTACGTGGAGAACAAGCTCGTTTCAAGACGTCCGAAGCACATTGAGATGTTGGACGTTCGTGCCTCCGAAACACCAGAATAGTAGGGGCGGTAATTACCTTGTCCGAATTCGCAAGATTTCACGACGCGCCCATCTACGAGGCGCACCGCACGCTTGCTCAACTGAAGCGCCAACTTGAGCGGCCTTTGAACAGATTGACCAGGAAATCAAGGACGACCGACTGGAGCGACATTTCCGTCTGTGCGCCTAGGCTACAGTTTTTTCGGCGAGACTGGACGAATTACGGTGAAGCAAGCTTTCGTTGGTACAGTTACGCTGTAAAAGAGTTCTCGGATACCGTGGTTCCTCACCTGCGTGAGTACTTCACCGAGAACCGGGACCTTTGGGGCATATTGACAGAATACTTTGAGCAGGACCAAGAGGCAACGGAAGCCATTCTTGAAGTGAGAAGATTGCTTGATGAGCCCGGTGACATCGAGAAAATCAAGCAGGAGACGCATCACTACCTTCTTACGCTGTTCTCGAAGATACCCACAAGGGGTTTCCTTCTCTCCCCGCTTCACGACCTATGGCGCGAATCGAGGCCTCTCGAACGCCCCGTTGCATTTCTTGTTCATGTCGAGAACAACCCGGCCGACGGCATGCCCAGCTACCGCGCATGGACACTGCAGTCGGGTCATGAAGACTGGAAACCGTACCGGCCGGACGAGGGTTGGTGTGTACAGGAAGGCATCAGTGTCTTGACTTTGGATAATTTTTCCAATGGCCGCTTGACGAAACTCTCATCATTCTTTCAGGAGAAACTATACCCCTGCTTTTCCCACAAACACTTTCCTCCGCAGGAGGGCCAGAACGCCACAGAACAAGGACATCGGGTGGACCGTGTGTTTGGATACCTCATCCTCCCGTTGTATATTTTTCGGGATGAGCCCACTATCCGAGCACCCTTGTGTGCCGGAAACTTGGCCGGCACGCTTGTCGTGCATCTTTGCGTCGAGGATGAGACTCTGCCCGTCGATGATAAACGAACAGCACTAAGCCTGTCCGCAGAAGGGGTCATCAAGTCCCTGAAGTATGTGTGGCCTGCAGCAGACATCTTAATACAACAAGTAATTGATAGTGAGGCAAGAAGGGGCGTTTCTCAGGCAAACCATAATGGAAAGGCCAACGGCCTCGAAGATGCATTCGACCTCAGCCTGGATCGCAGTCTCGGTTGGAAAGCAAAGTATTGGGGAGAAGGAAAAGAGCTTCTCGGAAACCGTCCTGTGCTCTTTGACGAGACACGTGGCTGCTTGCTCGATCTGAACTGGGACTGGCCAAAGAACAAACCTTCTGCGAACAGAGTTTTAACCATAACACAGCCGGTTCTTTGCGATGAGTGGTCTTCTCTTGGAACGTTACAGAGTGTCGTTGAAGCTCAAACCTTCCGGATGAGCCAAAGCATCTATCGCTCTGTTTTTACTCAGTGGCACGCAGAAAGGCATATTCGGAGCGGAATGCCTGATAAACTCAGAGAATGGATGGATGCAACCCGTTATTGGTTCGCTGAACCGAACGACATGAAGCACACTTTCGACAACGTCAACAGGGACGCACATAAGAAAATAGTTCAGGATGTATTTTCGTTCTTCCCGGATAGTTGGTGGTCGCAAGAGCACGCGCAAAACGGAGGCTTCGACTCAGCGGATCTTCTCCATAGAGCATTGAAGTCGCTCTTTGGAGCCGACTCAATGGTATTTCCTGAAAGAAACGATCATGGCTCCAATACAAATGAATTGACGGTCGGAGGGCTTTTTCTTCTGTTTCTCCTGGCAGTTCACGAGATTGATGAAAACATATTTAAACAAATTGTCCCAAAGAATCTGTCTTTTGAACAGTGGGGCACGCCCGTCATTAGGCCTGTTCCGAAAGAAGCAGCGAATGATCTTTACTCGAGGCTCTTTTCGTTGTTTCAAGAAATAGTCTCCGAAAAGCCAAAAGGGAAGTCAATTGCGATAGAGGCGACAAGCAAAGGGATTAGAATTCACTTGGGCTGGGGTGATGGGGGTGATGAGTTTTTTCGTCGCTATCCGGTGCGGGCAGCGGAGATGCTCAAGCATCTTGGCTACGCCAGAGTCATGGATAATTGTATGGTACTCGCATTGGTGGGCAGCGCCGCCAGAAAACAAGTCTTCGCGCCCTGGCCCCTTTTTAGAATTAGAAGGGACCAGGACAAGGTCACCCTAATTTTGGGAGGAGAATGAGGAGTGGTCAAGAAAATTGCCGTCCTGTTCTGCAGCGATGATCGAGCTGACACCATTGCGAATGCGTTTTTGTCTTCATGGTACGTCTTGCGATTCGCCAGTGTAGAACGGAAACAGTTTGTGGAGAGTGTTTGGCAAGAGTGGAAACAAGAGTCGGAACAGGGCGCCGATCCTTGGGGCGACTGTGAACGACCAACAGGTGCGGTCGATCTCGTTGTCGCGCATTATAACGATGACGACAAAGATCATTATAACGCATGCAGCAAGTCACGCCTTGATGATGGACTGAGGCAGCCGGATAAAGTGATCCTATTCACGACCGATGGCATGTCAACCATTCCAGAAGGGCAAGAGCTCGCGAATTGTATCCAGGAGCCGTTTCCACTCGGTGACGAAATTCCGGATCGGCTAAAGAGTGCGTTAGAAGAGTGTTTTGACGAAGACGCTCAACGCACCGCCGAAAGCGAATCGGCAGACGCTCCTTCGGCGGGGGGAGGGGAGCAGCATCCCGGCGTTTCGGCTGCGAGTACCGCTGCAAGGGGAGTTTTCCAGGCGTGTGGTAAGGATCCGGCGTTCGAGTTGCCCGTAGGATCTCGTCTGCGGACACAGCTTTGGCATGACCTGAAGAACCTTATCTGGAATGTACATGAGTCACCCGCGGAAGTCGCCTTGGTCCAGCGGCTCGATGATGGATTGAGATGCATGTCAGAATGGGAAGTCTGCGTGCGGGGAGAGCGAAGCAAATTCTTGCGCCGTATACTTAAGGACATTAAGAAACAAAACTACGAAGCAGCTTTCCGCAAGGCATCGAAGGCTTGGCGAAAGTCAGCCGCAGATCATCGGGGAAAGCCGGGCGTTGCCAGCAAGCTGGGCGAGCAGCCAGTTCTCGACGGAAACTGGCCGCGGAGATTCGGTATCCTCGTGGTGGAGGATAACGAAGAACAATTGGAGTTGATTTACCGAGATTTGTCGAAGCTGGCAAGCAAGTGTCGCGACTACGATATTGACGTGATTCGATGTGACAGTTCCTCTCCATACGATTCGGCCCTCGCGATGGTTGCACTGAATGAAGGCATTCAGGGCGCCGTCGTTGATTGGGATCTGAGTGGCGGGGCCGAAAAAGGTGACAGAAGAGACGGGCTTGACTTGATCAAGGACCTGACGGCGCTGATTCCTGGGATTTGCTGTGTACTTCTTACTGGACGCAGCCTGTTCGAGCTTCCCAACGATTCGTGCTTCAATTCTCGCCCCGTGAGCAAGGATGACCCGTCATGGTTGGACCTCTCGTTTCGCATTATCGTTTCAGACGTTCGTAAGCGTTCCGAGACGCCGTTTTTCTCCGCACTAAAGAGCTATTCTGAACGACCAGTCAGCGTGCTTCATGCCCTTGCGATTAGCGGAGCAAGGGTCGTGGGGCAATCGGATTGGCTGTTGGATTTTGCAGCGTTTTACGGAGACAACGTCTTCCGCGGCGAGTCATCCGCAACTCTGGCACCGCTGGACTCGTTGCTGTCCCCTCGCCGAAGCTTGCTGCAAGCCGAGTCACAGGCCGCACGCGTGTACGGCGCAGACCGCTGCCGCTTTGTGACCAATGGGACTTCGACTGCCAACAAGATCGTACATCAAGCTCTCTTGAAGCCCGAAGAAAAGGTGCTGATTGATCGCACCTGTCACAAGTCCCACCATTATGGACTCGTCTTGCTTGGGGCAACCCCTGTTTACTTGAACTCGACGCCGCTTGAGTTTTCTGAAGGGTGCAACAAGGAGTTCCTCGGCTTTTGCGGTGCCCTGACAATCGAGACAATCCTGGAAGCACTTGAGAATAATCCAACAGCCAAGATGCTTTGCCTGACCAACTGCACGTTTGATGGGCTAGTTCACGACGCGAAGTTGATAATTGACCGGGTGTGGGCGAAGCTCGACGAGTTGGGCGGGGATGACCCCAAGAAAGCCACGGCTCCTGAGGATTTCGTGTTTTTCTTCGACGAGGCATGGTTTGGCTTCGCACGCTTCAGCCGGGAACTGCGCCCATTCACAGGGATGTTCGCGGCGGAGAGCTATAAAGGCAAGGAACGCCGTCCTCGCGTTTATGTCACACAGTCGGTTCACAAGACGATGGTGGCTTTTCGGCAGGGTTCGATGATCTTGATCAGCGATCCGAAGTATCCGTCGTGTTCGCACGCATTTGAAGAAGCCTTCTTTACGCACACGAGCACGTCCCCCTCCTATCAAATCCTGGCCTCGCTCGACGCAGGGCGAATGTGGGCGGACATGGATGCCGATCGAATGTGCGTGGAGCTTCACAGAATCGCGCGAGAGCTCCGTCAGCGTTTGTCGGAAGACCCGATTGTCGGTAACGTGTTTTCGGTGTTGAGTGCTGAGCAACTGCTCGGGACGCAGAGCGAAGAAGAGGATAGCCCACGACCGCTCGCAGTTGACGAAACGAAAATCACTCTGTTCATTAAGACTCCATCGGTTACGGGTCGCGAGATTAACCGGCGGCTACTTGAGGATTACGATATTCAGTTTAACAAGTTTACTAACAATACGGTTCTATTCGTATTGACGCCTGGGATAACGGAGACGGTTGCGGCGCATTTACACAGCGCTCTGCGCCGTCTTGCTTTGGAGATTCTGGACAACCCCAAACCCGAATCCAACCCCAAACCTGAATCCAAACGCAAACGCGAATCCGAATCCCGGCTCAAACTGCAGCCCGACCTGTTCAACACGGAGGTACAATTCCATGACCAGTTCAACTTAAGGTCCGCCTACTTCGGCATTCTTCCCGAGGGCGAGAACTGGAAAGATAGCGAGAGAGAGGTGCCGCTCGCAGGCGCCCAATCGGGCGACGCGTCGATAGTCACGGAAGCGACCTGCGTGAGCCGACGCTTTGTGATTCCCTATCCTCCCGGTTTTCCGATTCTGGTCCCCGGAGAAATCGTGTGTTCGCATCACATTGATTTTTTAGCCAGTTTGGACAATGAGGAAGTTCACGGGCTATCTGACGGGCGATTGCTTGTATGGAAGGTACCGGATTCATCAGTGCATACGAACGATACGACGCAAGGGGACGCGGGATAAAGGTAGAATTCGTTTATGCTTGTCAATTCCTCGATTCCCGACTGGTTAGGTCAACTGCCTTGATTGTCTCAGTCTACTTCGGCTACCACGACTCCTGCGCGACCTTTGCGACCAGAGATCGCATACTTCTCCACTTAGAGGGCGAACGAGTGTTCCGGCGTAAGCACGCTCGTCTGTCGGCCGATGAAATGGAGCAGTTGGTCGGGATCGGGTTGAGTTACCTTGGGGCGACTATCGACGATGTAGAAAAGCTGCTGGTGGCAAAGTGGCTTAGCGCCTTCGACCTGAAGTCCACGC
>SDBT01015178.1_pt1 | contig 12251 bp, 24 predicted proteins | sample 2277101 | NCBI WGS metagenome assembly SDBT01 (sample SAMN10404973, study PRJNA504765) | marine sediment metagenome | isolation source: marine sediment core GS10_PC15, 103 cmbsf | place: Arctic Ocean: Southern Knipovich Ridge | collected 2010
CATATGAGGCTGGCAAGCAGAATGGCGTCATTGACGATGAGAAGATGAAGCGCATGATGACCACGCTGGGTGACATAGGTGGTATGGTGGAACGCATTGAGCGCATTAAGAGTCAGCACGTGGTGACCGCTGCCACAGCCAGACTCCTCGTGGTCAAGGGGCTAGAGGTGGGTAAGAGGTTCCTGGCAGACGATCCGGAGAAGCTACCACAGTTCATTAAGGCATGGCACGTGGAGGTCTATGGGCTGCTAGTGGGAGAGAAACTGGAAGACTTCGAGGCGCCGACACTGGATCTGCTCCCAGATAAGTCTGGTACCCAGTTTAGTTAGGTAGAGCACTAGATACCGTGCCCGGCGAGATCCACATGGGTGAACGTGTGAGTGCTTATATTGACAGTATAAGCTGCACGTAGTGTGGCCTACGGCCACGAGGGAGGGGTGTGACATGGATTAGGTGAGTGGCACAGTGCAGGGCTACAGTGTGCTGTGTACCAGATGAGTGTAGTGGCACATGATGAATGAGAAAGGGTGAGCTGCTCCCAGACCGGTGCGTTTAGAGGTAGCACAACCACGCACCAGGAGCAGCTCACCCACATGCAAAGGAGGACACATGGCTGATATAGCAGGGCTACAGATCACAGATCCCATAGTGGTGGCACACACCAAGGACAACAGACGGCAGGCGGTGGCACAACGTGAGGACATCAAGGCAGGCAACTTTAACGGGCCAGCTCAGGTACGTACGTTTAGTGCTGAGGGTAAGGGCGTGGCAAAGTATAGCCGGGTGATGGTGTTGCAGGCACACCTGAAGTGGTTGTTGGGCTGGGAGATGGTGGATAAGGACGAGGCAGTGGCATTGGCTCAGTCAGGGCTAATGTGAGCACCCATCCACGTGAGTGTACATCCATGTGGGCACCCATCCACGTGGGTGTGCATTACATAACACTTATAGTGCGAAGTTCATGGATCGCATGGTTCCCACGTATTATGGTCAAGCTATTTGAGTGGGGTAGGGGGGCCAGGGTACAGCACCTAGGCAAGACCCCCCCATCGCGCGAAAAGGTAGGGGGAGCGCGTAAGGGAGACGTCACCAGCAACCCAGCACACATCAAAAAGTGTTCTCCCATGCAGGACCCAGCACACATCAAAAAGTGTTCACGCACGCCGGGGTATCCACAGCCGGCGCAAGCCCATCCTATACCCATCCATATGGACACCCACGTGGACACATCCCACATGCATACCCATCCATATGGACACCCACGTGGACACATCCCACATGCATACCCGCTCACGTGGAGACACCCCCCTATTGATCCATTTCGTAAAGGTACCGGGTATTGAGTTTAGTAAAGGGAGAGGGGACTGAGATGAAGATTAAGAGTACGGTTGAACGAGTTACGGAATTAGGAACTGCAGTTCCTATTGAGCAGTGTGTCTTTAAGGTGCCCGGCGGTACTGGTATTCCGCTGGGCGCAATGGTGACGGTGGAGTGGGATGACAGTATGCATCAGTGTGAAGAACTATGGAAGTGTGGCGCGTATAGACTACAGCGAAAGGGTGCGAGCTGGTGGTTAGGCGATGCTGCGTCTACGGGTCCGTGGTTTATGATTGTCAACTATTGCCCTGGTTGCGGCAAGGAGATGTCCGTGCTGCGAGAAGGAGTATAGATGGACTCGATTATGACACTGGCGCTAACGTTCGGTTCACTCTTCGCCGGTATAGGTGGCTTCGACTTAGGATTCGAGCGAGCCGGGATGACCTGTAAGTGGCAAGGAGACATTGATGAATATTGCAACAGAGTCAGACGAAAACATTGGCCCGACATACCACAGTTCGGAGACATCAGAGAGTGCGGAGCCCACAACCTTGAGCCAGTTGACGTTATTTGCGGAGGATTCCCGTGCCAGCCGTTCAGTGTCGCCGGGCAGCGACGAGGTAAGGACGATGATCGCTACCTCTGGCCAGAAATGTTTAGGGTCATATCGGAACTCAGGCCCACTTGGGTTGTTGGTGAGAATGTTACTGGGATCGAGTCGATGGTACTCAGAGATATACTCATTGACTTGGAAAGTGTTGGGTACGAAGCAATCCCCATTGGGATACCGGCTTGTGGCGTCGATACCTCGCATAAGAGGCTCAGAACGTTTATCCTGGCCCACACCGAAAACGCCATCGGGCGGCGGCCAAGTGCGGCGGAAGACAGTGGGGGGCGGTATCCGGAAGCTGGAGGATGCGGTGTCAGCAATCGAGGGCTACAACACTGGGGCACTGAACCCAGAATGGATCGAGTGGCTTATGGGGTTCCCTATCGGGTGGACCGACATAGATGCCTCGGAAACGCCGTAGTCCCACAGGTGGCCCAGGTCATTGGGGAGATGATTGTGGCGGTAGCGCAGCGTAAGGTGGGGGGGATGGCATGAGCGACAAATGCGGTGCACCGGTGAGGTGTCCGTGCTGTGGCAAGGACTACGATGAGAAGCCTCGGGAGATACCACCGGAGACCTGACCCCAACAGAGTGGGCTTAGAGACAATAATCAAAGAGCAGCCACCAACAAAGAAACGATGGTGGGAAGGAGTACAGATGAATTCGAGCATTACAAGTGACTACCTGAATGAGCCAATAACTGTCGGAAGGGAAGAGACAACACGCGGACAATTCATTGCCGACATGCAGGAGCAGGGGACGCCGCAGGAACAGATTGATGCGTACTTGATGGGCTACAACACTCAACCCGAGGCTAGTGTCCTTGCAGAGGTAAGACAGGACGAGGTTGCGAAAGCGGCAAAGACGCGTCTGCTCAAGAAGAATACAACGGATGTTCAGTCAATAGTCGAGTCAACGTTCCGCGGCGAACCTGCATGGGGCGATGGCTTTATGGCGGACAAGGGTGAAGTTCCCCCGATATTGGCAGATAAGAACCGCCGAACAATACAGGGCACGATTGACCCGTTATTTGACAACTTGCAGGGCGATGGCGTCAAGGCAATACCGATTGGAACGGTTGATGTTGGTGAATTCAAATTCGTCAAGGCATATGTGGTTTTGTCAGACGAGTCAGCACAACAGGTTACCCTACTCGACCAGAAATACTTTGGATACTTCAACCGCAAGTATGGCGACCCTGAGTTCCTTGTCCGCTCCGCAACCGCACCAGTGGAAATCAAAGTTGGGGGTGAATCTGTTGGCCTGGTAATGCCAATGAGAATGGAAGCAGACGATGCGTGGTTCATCGCCGCAAAAGAGAAGTTCCCTAGTCTGTTCGGTGAAACATAACATGCCAGAACACACACCATTGATCGAGGTACTAGCTGACCTGGAACACCAGCAATGGGCTAAGTGGACTGCATACATGCTAGACAACATGACAGACGAGAGAGTAGCAATCTGGCGTAGGCAGATCGAGGCACCTTATGCTGAGCTGTCCAAGAAGGAGAAGGATAGTGACCGCAAGGAAGCCTGGATCGTACTGGATGCTGTAATGGATCACCTGAAGGGATGACGATGAACGCAACGCAATGGTTACAATTCTGGAAGAGCTTTCCACGGCGCTGGCGCTGGTTCGCCCGAGGCCTGATGGATCTCTACGAGGCAACGGGCGATGCCTTAGATGCGGTGGTTGCCCAGCGCGAAGAGGCCAAGATCTGGGCCATTCGCATGATGGTAGAGCGGGATGAATGGGAGAATACCGCGGACAACGTTGCCGCCCAGTACGACAATGAGCATCAGCGCGTCAAAGAGCTGCAAGTGGAGATTGACACCTGGCAGGACAATTGGCCCGATAAGTTGGGATGGGCCAAGCGCATGTATCTAGGTATGCGTGATGAGCGGGACGCCTTGCAAGAGGAACTGGAAAAATCGACTCACCGGGTGAGCAACTATCGAGGTGGCTGGCAGCACTGTAACAGGGGATGGGAACAAGCAGAGCAAGATAACAAAGTCTTGCAAGAGGAGCTGGGAGGAACTAATAATGGGTGATCCACATATTCCTTGGTATGTGCATGTCTTTGGTATACCACAGCGGATTTTGCTAAAACTCACGGGTATGCATTTTGCATGGTACGTGCATCCGTATGATGGGCGTATGTCTTTTATTGGGCTTGAGCGTAATGTGCTCGTTCCAGAAGATTGGATGCCAGAAGTGGTTAGGAGCAAATAGTATAATAAGGAGTTGTATGTATGATGGATCCGTTAATTGTACCATTGGGATTCCAGGGAGAGGCTTGTTTGATGTTCAGGGTACGCGTGCTGGAAGGTCTGGTACACTGGCTGATGAGCAATGCAGTAATGGTCCAAGTCATTACCGAGGCTGACACGGATCGTATGCTCAAAACGGCTGAGGCCGAGGTAAGGAAGGAATACGAGGTGGACGCATGATACTGCGTATATTGCATTGGATGCCTCAGTTCGTACACAGTTGGGCCATTGCCATATTCCATGTGCTAATCGTGAAGCACACCTGCTGGATGTGCATGCATGAGTGGTACACGTGGCATGACATGGATCATCTCCGCATTGACCATGGTATGTGTGATCCATGTACCATCAAGGCTGAGAATTACCGCAGGGTAATGAGAGGGGTACATCCCACAACAAACCACTCATGGAGTGAATCATGATACTCAGTATACTGTATCACATATTACCACCAATTGTACACGACTGGATGTACGCACTGTGGGATAAGGTGATCGTGAGGCACCAGTGCAATACGTGCGGGCGTGTCTGGTATCGGGTCGGTGAACCTATATTCATGTTTGAAAGCAACGTTGACTTGAGCAGCAAGGCCGATAGCTGCATGTTCTTGCAGGTACCCAGGCATGATGTGCGCTACAATGTGCATGCCTTGTTCATGGGTGAGCCGGATGCTGATGGTGATATGCTGGATTTAGGTGGGCAGAGCGACGAGGCTGTATCAGCATTTAAGGATGCGGTGGAGGATTTGGGTGTCAGATACTCACACTCCTCGCAGAAAGTGTGGCCAACGGGTAACGAGGCTGGCCAAGGTCAGCCAGACATGGACCAGTTGCAGGCCGAGGCGTGGGAGTCGTACATGGCCAAAACTGCCGATGAGTGAGCCATTAGTGTATTGTACAGGAGGCGAGTGATGAAAATTAGGATGGCGATTGGGATGGCGATAATTGCGTTTGCGTTGTTGAGCGTCGTGTGGGTGGTCATTGTTGAGGCCAATAAGGTTGGCGATACTGTGCTCATCTCAAAAGACGGCAACGGTTACGTATGGAGGAAGATTGACGGTGAGATGGGCATCGTGTGCTACACGTATCGGGATGGGTTTGCTGGCGGCATAAGTTGTGTACAGGTGCTCAGAGATGCCGATGATTCCTGTTCATCTTGACGGTGAAAGTGACAGAAACTCACTGAGATGCCGTTAAGTGTGCTGCAAGGTCCATCTAATGAGTGTGCCAACAACATGAGGAAAGCACTGAATGCCATAAAGGCTGTGGCCGGGCATGACTGGCAGGCAGGTAAGGAGTAGTATGAGAGATAAGGACGTAGCACGGCTTTGGGGCCATGTAGACCGGCGTGGTGATGATGAGTGCTGGCCATGGATCAAGGGGAACAGTGCCAATTCCCCCATGATTTCCATCACCTGTAAGACGGTGTCAGCTCTGAGGATGATGTGGGAGATTTGGTACAATGAGGTGGTCCCACCGGGCATGTCACTGCTGCGTACATGTGGTGCATGTAGGTTTGAATGTGTGAATCCTAAGCACATGGAGGTCGTCAAGCGTGGCACTACCTACAAGGTGTGGCTGGCCAAGCAACGAGTGGCTGAGATCGCTGCGAGGCCAGATATTCATACTGCGGCAATGATGAACGGGTACAAGTTGGTACAGGGTCTCATCGGGACGGTATGTAGTAGCAAGAGTATAGGGGGTAGTTGTGGCTGATAATAAGTTGTTGTTTGAGTTCGACAGCGGGAAGGCGACATTAGCAGCGTTGAGGCCGTTGTTGAAGGAAACGCAGAAAGGTCAGGTTATATTTCAGAAGTATGAGGACACCCATGGCATGGCTTTCAATTACATAGTGGAGCACGAGTCGCAAGGGGGCGAAAGTGTAATTGTGGCAGTGTGGAAAGATTCTGCGCGTGGGCTGACGTTTCTGCCTTCAGACATTATGAGGCTGCAATTGTCAACCAACAAATTTCTGACGATCTTTTTGCGCTGAGGGGGTGTATGAGTGACAGGTACGAAAGAATCAAGGTAGGTAATCAAGAAATGATAGTAGTGCCTATAGCGATGGATCATATGTTCAGCTCATGTATATGGCTGTGGCCAGGAAGCGGGCCGATTCACATGATCTACAACCTGGGCCAGCCTGTAGAGGAAGGAGATCAAGATGATTTGTCTATACCACAGTAAGGACCTTGACGGTAAGTGTTCGGGTGCCATCATTAAGGATCGGTACCCGGAGTGTGAGATTATGGGGATCGACTACGGTGACCGGATGCCTGAGATCAAGAAGGATGAGCATGTATGTATGGTGGACTTCTCGTTGCAGCCTTGGGAGCTCATGCAGGAGTTGGCCGATACCTGTCATCTGGTTTGGATCGACCACCGTGTTACTGCCATCGGGGATTACAAGGCACATGGCCTCGATGCGGCGGTATATGCCGAAGTAGGCAAGGCGGCATGTGAACAAACCTGGGATTACCTTCACCCGTGCTTGCAGGTACCGGACATAGTGCGAGCACTAGGTCGGTATGATGTGTGGGATCATGCTGACCCTAACACCATGCCGATACAGTATGGTATGCGCATGAGGGACACTGATCCCAGCGATCCTATATGGCAACGTGTGTTTTCCAATGACGTTGCGCTGAAGCTAGACCTGATCAGGCAGGGCAACACCATCATCACATATCAGGAGAGACACAACGCTGAGTACGTGAGGCAGTGTGCTTTCGAGACTCAACTAATGGGCCACCGGTGCATAGCAGCTAATGCCATGTTGAGCAACTCCCAGTTGTTCGACTCTATATGGGACCCGGACAAGCATGACGTGATGATTGCGTTCGGTTGGCGTGAGGGTGAGTGGCATGTTGGTGTATACACAACCAAGGATGACGTTGACGTGTCCGGGATCGCCAAGTATTTCGGTGGTGGCGGCCATGCGCAGGCAGCAGGATTCAGGTGCCCGGAGTTACCGTTCAACATAGGCAATGGGCCGGTTATGTACTGGTGCGAGGAGTAGATCAATGATAGCGTTCATAGATGCGCATATTAGCAGTATGATGGTGCTGTTATGTGTACTTATGACTGTCAACTTTGTGCTTAGTGTGGCAAGCCCCATACGATCAGCGCTGCTGCATAAGCAATCGTTACACGACGAGGAGTAGATCATATGGGATACAAGGTAAGGAAGCATGTAGTACACGGAGCGTCATGCAACACGGAAGGGTGCGGAGGACAGACCCCAGAGTTCTCCACACGACCACTACTGGAGAAGTGGATGACTGATACCGGCTGGAAGTTCAAATTTCCATCGGCATATTGTTCTGGGTGTGTACTGCACACCAAGAAGGAGCAAGGCAAATGAAAGCGTATAGAGTAGTAGAGAACGAGGCCGGCAAGTCGAGGACAGAGATCGAGCCAGCAGCGTCTGGTCAGCCGGTGAAGATCGAGATTCACTTGGATCATGGCCTGCTGCTCGCTGTCACGGTGGATAAGGACGCTGCCGGTAGGGAGAGGCTGTTCATCATGTCACCCAACATGCCGCTGGAAATAGACAACAAGTACTCAAACGTCGTGATCATAGGCTCGATGGCGTAATGGAAGATCAAGCAACCGTCACACTGGATGAGCTATTCAAGTTTGCCATGCACCGGGCAAAGGGAGTGGCCATGCAGACTGCTGTCCCCTGGATCGCTAATAACTTCATCGATCCTGTGACCAAGCGGCACATCGTGCTTGAAGAGTTCCAGAGGCGTATCCTCGGGCGTGCGCTTGAGGTACTACCAGACGGCAGCAGCCGGTACAACTTGGTGATATGGAGCCAGCCGAAGAAGAGTGGTAAAACAGCTATTGCCGGCGCAGTGGGTGCCTGGGTTGCGTTGAACGTAGAATATCCCAACGAGGTTTCCTGCGTGGCCAATGATCAGGAGCAGTCGAGTGGTCGTATCTTCGCCGCTATGATACCCACGCTAGAGCGGTTTAAGTGGAATGTGCCCAAGAGTCCCAGGGGCGTGCTGGCGTATTCCACGATCAATGGTAGCATGGTGCGGGCGATTACCACTAACTACCGCGGGGAGGCCGGCGGCAACCAGGGTATCAGCCTGTGGTCCGAGCTGTGGGCATACTCTGGTGAGCGGTTGCTCCGACTGTGGGAAGAGATGACCCCACCACCGACCCGGAAATTCAGGATGCGCTGGGTAGAAACCTACGCGGGGTACAAGAACGAGTACGGGCTGCTATGGACTTTGTACACTCGTGTGTTCAAAGACGAGTCCGAAAAGGAACTGCAGGAGGGCGTGTTCAAGGTTTGGCAGGACCTTCCGGTATATGAGATCGAGGACTCAAAAACACTTGTTTTGTGGGATCACACGCCCAGGATGCCATGGCAAACTGAGGAGTATTACAAGAACCAGGAAACACAATTGCGTCCAGAGGCGTATGCTCGGCTGCACGGTAATTATTGGCAGGAAGGCAGCGAACAATTCATTACGGAAGAGCTATGGCTTAACTCCTGCCGGGGGGCACCACGAGCTGCACGGGCCACGTATGCCCTGGATGGGAGCAAGAATGGGGACTGCACGGCGCTGATTGGCACGGTGCGTGAGAACGATGAGATCCACACAGTGGATGTGCACATCTGGGAACCGATCAATGGATCTGAGGTAGATCAGGGCGAGATCATGCGTACCATCGTGAATCTGTACAAGGCGAGGCGGCTAAAATCGCCCTTGTACTACGACCCGTACCAGTTGGTGAAACTGGCACAGGACTTGCGCAAGTTGGGCATACGGTGTGAGGAGTTCCCACAGGGCAAAGCCAGGATTCAGGCAGACACTACACTGTACAAACTGTATGTGGAGGGACGCATAGTGAATTATCATCACCCTGTCTTGCGTAAACACGTTTTAGCGGCGGGGGCAAAGCACCAGGGAAGTGACGGCGAAGACGTCCGTATCATCAAGCCACACAGGATGTCGGGCGGGAATGAGATCAAGGTGGACGCAATGGTCGCACAGAGCATGTCAGCCTTCAAGGCTTATACCCGCAGTAGCGGTGGCTGGACCTCCAGCGGGCTGTGAGGCAGCATGAGTGAACTTCGCACTATACTAGAAGATGTCACGCTACTCCGAAAATTATTGGACAAGCGTAAAGGCGGACCGGGATCTGGGCATTTCGGGCACGCAGGTCGGCCAGGGCAGAGGGGTGGATCGTTACCCGGTGGTGGCGTCTCGGCACGTGTGTCCAGTGAGCAGGTGACCTTAGGCATTACGTCCGCACGGGGGGGCAAGACTCGTGCGGCCGTTGAGCGCGAGATGCATGTGTTCTCCAATGCCATGGCGCACATTGACGACGTGAGTGACTTAGAGGTTTCCATTGGTGCTGGGGGTTGGCAGGAGTCACCAGGAAAATTTATCCACGAGCCGACCTGGGTGACGTCCTATCGGGGCAATGGTGAGGCGCTGAAACTGATCAAGCGCACTGCGAGCAAATATGAGCAGGATGCGGTGCTGCTGCAGAAGGCCGGTGGTACCTCTCCGCAGTCTAGTATTGTATTTGACGATGACCTCGGGGACGATACGAGAGATACGATACAATCGGCACTGGCCGAAGGTGGCATAGGCGGCTGGACGTGGGGCAAGACGAGCGCCGGCAAGACCGTGCTACAGACCGTCAACGTGCCGGAGTGGGGCGGCGATAGTGATACGCACATGGCAGTGGTGGATGACCTGGTGGGCGACCTGAAGGCGGCCGGCCTGGGCACATCCTACAACACAGAGTATGTGGATGTCACGGTGTTAGAGAAGGGTAGAGACTATGACTAAGCGTATGACCACCAAGCGGCGTGTCGAGCTGATCAGAAACCTGAGAAGGATTCTAGCGGGCAAGAAGGGCAGCACTGCATGGACCGAGGGCCTCCCAGAGGTCAGACCTACCACGGCAGGGCTTACGCAGGCGCAGCCAGTGAGGAAACGCAAATGATCGGCGATATCGTGGCATTGCGCGATCTGATTACCAAACGTAAAGGCGTACCGAAAGCTCTGAGTCAGCTAAAGCAAGTGCTGAAGAAGAGATTCTACGCAGGTGGGGGGATGGACACTCCCTGAAGGGGTTTTACCATGCTGTTGAAAGACATACACGAGATGCGTGCATTGATGCGCCAAAGGTTGGAAGAACGGTTCAAAGGCGGACCCGGATCAGGGCATCATGGTCATGCTGGTAGACCTGGCCAAGTAGGTGGATCAACACCTGGGACTGGAGGAGTGGGCGTAGCTGCCCATGCAATGATAGATACCAAGAGCGAAGAAACTAGGAAATCATTACTCAAGAGAAGCACCACCGACCGGACACCTGCCACGGACTCGCAGAAATCTTACCTCGAAACTCTCCTGGCAGGCCGGGACACAGTAGCCAGTAGCCTGACCAAGGGCGAGGCGACAGTCCTGATAAGCGACCTGAAAATGGGAGCATCACTAGAGGCAATCAAGAACAGCATCAAGGGCGCGATTGTAATCCGGCTTCGACACTTGGTCAACGGCACGAAATTGAGCGGGAATGAGCAGGAAGCACTGGCCTACCTTGGGATGCCACTGAGGAACAAAGTTTATCGGGAAATGGCAGACAGCGGCGAACTAACCACAAAGCGCCTAATGATTGAAAGAGGGCAAATCTGAAAAGCATAAATCACACAGGCGGGGCCAACGCGAGTGCAGGTAAGCCCGCTGCCGTGTCTACCGACAAAGCCATCGCGGAACAGGTGAACATGGGGCTGGAGCGTGGTCACTTTTTGACATCGCAAGCGGGCAAAGTCGGGCGCTTGGCAGAGGCCATATACCAGGTCTCGCCTGACAAAGGCAAGCGTACCGCAGTTGGTGAAGCTGGACTCATCGTCGGCGAGATGGGCGGTGTCGATAAATACATAAAGTTTTTCCAGGAAGAGCTGGAAGGTCACGTTACTGTGCGCCAACGCATGGGGCTAGAACGTGACATAGAGCGTCTCGAAGCTGTCAAGGCTGCCATGGGGAAGAAGTCAGATTAAGGGGGATGTAAATGAAGTCTGTAAAAGTGGCTGTAATTGGATGTGGCAGATGGGGCATGAACTATGTGCGGTTGCTCACCAGCATGTCGGTAATTAGTGAGGTCGCAGTATTGGACATAAACCAGCATGCGCTGGACGAGGCAAAGCGTCAATTTCCAAGCATTGCTACGCTATGTGATGATTCTATACGCGCTGACAACTTGCTCGACATGTCGGTAGATGCTGCTGTTGTGGCTGTGCCCGCCAAGGACCATTATGTAAGTACCTATAGACTGCTCGATGTAGGGATCAACGTGCTGGTGGAAAAGCCTATGGCGTTAAGGCCGACACACTGTGCGGAGCTGCTCGGGCTGGCCAAGGCCAAGAAGTGCGTGTTGATGACCGGCCACACGTTCCTGTACAATGCTGCTGTCCAGTACATGAAGAGACAGATCGAGGGGGGCGCTGTCGGCACGGTGTATTACATGACGTCACGGCGCACCAACCGGGGGCCGTTTCGTGATGACGTGGACGTGCTTATGGACCTGGCCCCACATGATGTATCCATCATGAATTATATCCTGGACAATGTGCCAACGCACGCAAGTGCTGTCGGCAACCACGTGGGGGTACATGAGGGATGTGGCGGATTCGATGTGGCAGATGTGACACTGGATTATGCAACCGGGCGTGACAGCCAGATTACTGGCCATATCCATGTTTCGTGGTGCGATCCCCAGAAGGTGAGGAGAGTTGAGGTGGTGGGCAGCAAGGCCAAGATAGTGTTCGACGACATGAAGGCAGAGAAGGTGAGCATCTACAATCAGACCATGATGCCGCCGTCTGTAGGAGCTACGTATGGGGAGCATCAGTTAGTACATGCTGCCGGCGACATTTCCATACCTCGGATTGCCCCATCGGAGCCGCTGCGCAATTTGGTGGAGACGTTCATAGGACATGTAATGAAGTGTACCTACTACCTGGACTTTGGCGGTCATGATGTGGTGCGGACGTTGCGGGCAGCGTACGAGTCCGCACA
>SDBT01015179.1_pt1 | contig 12251 bp, 6 predicted proteins | sample 2277101 | NCBI WGS metagenome assembly SDBT01 (sample SAMN10404973, study PRJNA504765) | marine sediment metagenome | isolation source: marine sediment core GS10_PC15, 103 cmbsf | place: Arctic Ocean: Southern Knipovich Ridge | collected 2010
ATTCCCTGGCCCAGACCCCTGGCCCAGACCTGGCTTGCAAGGGCTGGATTTTATGACTTCGGCTCCCCAAGTATTGCAACGACAGCATTGTATTCCAGACAACTCGCGCCAGGGCAGGCTGGCATGCAGGGCCGGAGTTGCACAGACTTTGCTTCGGAAATATTACACCGAAAACAACATATTCCAGGCAACTCGCGCCAGGGCAGGCCAACACTCCAATTGCGAAACGAAGTGGAGCTAAGTTCTACCCTATGGACCCAGGGGAGTCTTTAAAACAAGCTCCTTTATTCCAGGCTTTTGGACGAAAGGAGGCGTCTTGCTACCTCGGTCAGGATTCAATCTTTGAAAAAAGGAGGTCTTCCGGCAATGTGAAAGCATGAATTATCTCATTGCATATTTCCTTTATCCTTAATATTGGACACCAATAAAAAATCCCAGGGATCCGGGACCATGGTCCCTCCAAGAAAATCTTTCAAAGGGAGATTCGCCATGAAGATCAAAAAACTTTCAATTCTATTCATTATCTTCACATTTGCCATTCTATCCCAACCCTTCACTGCCAATGCCGTGGTCAACTGGACCAATGACGATGCAAACAATCCTGTCCTTCCAAAAGGAGGTTCCGGTGAGTGGGATGAAGGTGCAGTAGGACATCCGGTCTGCTGGTGTTTTTGCCATAGACTCACAAGGTAAATTAAAAAATGCAATCATTTCAGACTTTAACCGCTTTGAGAGATCCGGATTGATCCGAAAATGTGACCCCGGTTAGCCAGCCGCTGCAATAGTGTCTGAATTGCAATTTTTTACTGATTTTTCTTGACTTTCACATACTTTTGCTGTATCTATAGCGCGAGATTTTTCCTTCAATCAGTTGACCTACATCTATCAAAGCTTCGCCTCACACCGATTGATAAAGTTTCCAAAAAGGGGGTCCTTATCAATTGAAGCCGCGTCATTTTATAAATCCAGAGAAAAACCTATTCTTCTTAACAATCTTTCTATGTGGGGTTCTTTTTGGTGGGCGTGCTTCATTATCAGAAGGGAGGGCAGGTGGATGATTTTCTAAAACGGTACAGGGAATATCAGGGCTATGTCAGGGCTGGATATGCGGCAATAAACAATAAGAAATATATAGAGGCAATCGATTACTACAGCAAGGCCATCGAGATATCTCCCTTTGTGGCCTCTCACTATTACCACCGGGGCCTGGCGTGGTACAGGAAGGGAAATAAAGACAGGGCCATAGAGGATTTTGATAAGGTCATTATTTTGGATCCCAGTTGGCACTCTGCCTATATCTACCGGGGTCTTTGCCGGATGAAAGGAGGCGAGTACAAGGAGGCGTTAAGCGATTATAAGAGGGCCTTGAAAATGAAACCCAAAGACCCAAGCGTTCATAACAACCTGGCCTGGCTCTATGCCACGGCACAGGATGAGAAGTTCCGGGATAAGGCCAAGGCTTTAGAGCATGCAAAAAAGGCTGCAGAGCTATCCAAAGAGAGAGATGCAGAGATCCTTGATACCCTGGCGAGGGTGTATTTTGTCGACGGGAAGGTCAAGGAGGCGGTAGAGACTGAAAAGAAGGCCCTGAAGTTAGAGCCGGAAAATCAGGGCTTTAAGACAAAATTGAAGGTATATGAAGAGTCATTGTCGATTGACTAATTACAATTGACGAATGACAAATAACTATCAAACAAAGGAGGTAAGGAAAAATGAGGAAAGAGCAAAAATCAATGTTGGTATTGGCAATGATCACGGCTTTTATTGCCTCGGCCCTGTTTTTGCCGGGGCTGGTTAGCGCCGGTGATCTGGAGCCGAGCGCCGCTCCCGGGCCGACTATGAAGACACTCGATGAGATCCCGCCCACGTGGAGCCAGAAGCTGCCAGCTTCCGAGCGGTTTGAGCTGGTGCTTGATGGTGAAGCCGTGCTGGACAAGGAGACCGGGCTCGTATGGGAGCAGTCCCCGGATACAACAGCCATATATTGGAGAAGCGCTTGCGGGTATTGCTACGCAAGGAAGGTTGCCAATCGTAAAGGGTGGCGTCTCCCCACTGTAGAGGAGTTGGCCAGCTTGGTTGACAATGATAATTTCAATCCGGCCCTCCCGACCGACCATCCATTCAGCAATGTGCGGTCGTCCCTCTACTGGTCGTCTACTACCCTCGCCGACTCTGCCAGCATCGCGTGGCTCGTGAACTTCAACAATGGCGACCTGAGCGGCTTCGCTAAGAGCGATTACGGCTATGCGTGGTGTGTGCGAGGCGGACATGGACATGATGCTTATTGATTTGATTATTTGAGTGATTTGGTCATTTGGGGGTGCAGGGGGATTAAGGATTGACGATTGGCTATTGAGGATTGGCGATTGAAGCGGATGAAAAGGTAGTAAAGAAAAGAACAAAAGACTTTGCACATCGATGTGTCAAGCTGTCAATGGCGCTGCCTGATACATATTTGGGTAATCATATCAAAGGGCAGTTGATTCGGTGTTCCACTTTATAATTGACGATTTAAAATTGAATATTGAGTAGTGTCGTTTGAAGATTCAGCATGGGTGAATAATGAATAGCAAGAAATGAGAAACTACAATAGAAGGTATTATGTCATTTTATCAATATTCATTATTCAATTGTCAATAGTCAATCGCAAGATGAGTCGTATTTCTGGTTGGAGTTCATTATTGATGAAGGATTGTTGAAAAAAAAACTTGTTGAGCCATTATTAAGAGAGGCAAATGAGTTAACAGCTATGTTCATCGCTTGCAGAAAAACAGCAAGAAGGAAAGGGTTACAATTGACAATTGGCGATTGACAATTGGCGATTGAATATTGAAAGAGAGAATTGTCAATCGAAAATATTCAATGGTCAATACAAAGAGGTGATTATCATGAAAAACAAGCTTTTTAGACAGACGCTTTGTGCTGTCTTATCAGTTGGATTATTGCTTTTTTGTGGTGCTGCGTTTGCCGAAAACATCGACCCCAATGATGATGGGTCCCAGTACGCCTACGGCCAGAACGTGGGGTGGATCAACCTTGAGCCCTCCTATGGCCCTGGGGTGACCGTGGCAGACTCGGCGGTTACCGGCTATGCCTGGGCGGAGAATATCGGTTGGATCAATCTAAGTCCAACTGACTATGGTGGAGTTACCAATGACGGCAACGGCAACCTTTCCGGCTATGCCTGGGGAGAGAACGTTGGGTGGATCAACTTTGAGCCCGACGAGGGCGGGGTCACGATCGATCCCCTGAACGGGAACTTCAGTGGCAAGGCCTGGGGAGAAAATATCGGCTGGATCAGCTTTGCTTCTGAGGGTGCTATTTCCTATGGTGTGACAACCTCTTGGACGGCTAACGAGGCGCCGACGGTCTCAAGTGTCAGCAAGTCCGGCGACGAGGATACTACCATTACCTTTGCCCAGTCTGATTTCACCACCAAGTTCAGCGATATAGACACGGGCGATAGCCTGACCAAGATAAAGGTCACATCGCTGCCGAGCCACGGGACCTTGAAGGTGGGGGAGAGCGCCGTTTCGGAGAATGACGAAATAGATGCTGGCGAGCTGGGCAACCTGACCTACACGCCCAATGAAAACTACAACGGTCCAGACAGCTTCGGCTGGAATGGGTTCGATGGGACGGAATATGCGGCGGCGGGGGCTATGGTCAACATCACGGTTACCGCGGTGAATGACGCGCCAACCATCTCCGATATCGCCGATCAGAGCACAAATGAGGACACGGCAACCAGCGCCATCAGCTTCACGGTGGGTGATGTGGAGACATCGGCCGGTGACCTGACACTATCTGGTAGTTCATCAAATACCCCCCTTGTTCCAAATGCCAATATCGTCTTTGGTGGTTCTGATGCCAACCGCACGGTAACGATCACCCCTGCAACCAATCAGCATGGCATGGCCACCATTACTGTGACGGTGAGTGATGGGACCGCGTCCTCCAGTGATACCTTTACCCTTACGGTCAGTACGGTCTATACGGTGACCTTTACGGCCGGTGCTAATGGAGGCCTGACAGGTACTGCCGACCAGATGGTGACCGAAGGCAGTGACTGCACAGCGGTTACCGCTATCCCCGATACCGGCTATCATTTCACCGGCTGGACTGGGGATTACACCGGAACCGAGAATCCCCTGACCCTCACCAATGTCACCGCTGCTATGAATATCACTGCCAACTTTGCCATCAACACCTACACCATCACAGCCAGTGCCGGAGCCAACGGAGGTATCACACCATCTGGCAATGTTTCTGTGAATCACGGATCAAATCAGATCTTTACAATCACGCCGGATGCAAACTACCATGTGGCTGATGTCCTGGTAGATGGTTTATCACTGGGACCGTTAACCACATATACGTTTGTCAATGTAACAGCCGACGGCCATACGATAGAGGCGACATTTGCCATTGGTACCTTCACGCTCACCATGGCCAAGTCCGGTACGGGTGAAGGCACGGTCAGCCCGGATGTTGGTCAGCATATCTATGATGAAGGGACAGCGGTGAACATTCAGGCCACACCTAATGCTGGCAGTAAATTTGATCACTGGGACGGAGATGTTGCTGATCCCACCTCAGCCTCCACCACGGTAACCATGGATGGTGTCAAGACAGTTACTGCATATTTTGTTAAGACCGACCAAGAGGCCCCGGTTGCATCAATTATAAATGCTCCTACAGGCATTACCAATGCAACGCAATACAGTGTGAGTATAGGGGGAATAGATGTTATTTCCTATATGTTCAAAGTAGATGAAGGGACGTGGAGTGACGAAATTACAGCGGATGTTCCCCTTACGTTTACGATTACCACAGGGGAAGATCACACCTTATACGTAATTGGCAAGGATGCTGCGGACAACTGGCAGACACAAGCTAACGCCACTACAGCAACCTGGACAGTTGACACCACACCACCTGTAGCAACAATAGAAAGCTATCCAAGAGGTACAATCGGGACTACATCAATAGATGTCATCGTTGGCGGCACAGATGTTCAATTCTATAAGTACAGGATAGATGGTGGCAGCTGGAGCCCTGCATCTCCTGTGACAACCCCTATCAAGGTAAGCGATCTGGCAGAAGGCACCCATACGCTCGATGTCATCGGTCTGGATACGCCCGGTAACTGGCAGAAGGAGGCCGATGCCACCACCGCAACCTGGAGCATAGATACAAGTGTACCCACGGCCGTTTTGTCTAACCTGCCTGATAGGATAACAAAGGAGACATCTGCTAGTATTCCTGTAGGAGGAGAGGATGTAGTAGCGTATAGGTATAATATTGAGGGGCCGGCAGGATCAGGATATGACGGGACCTGGTCTGATGAGTTGTCAATCCAGTATACGATTGAGGTTATCGATTTAGCTGACGGGGCCTATACTCTTTATATTAATGCCAAAAACAGTGCTGGAACCTGGCAGGATGGGGATGACGGCAACGAACCAACAAGCGCCACCGTGTATAGCTGGACGGTAGATACGACCGCTTCTGAAGCTGTTACAACCTTAGATGCCGCGGCCGGGGTTCCTCCTTCTACGGTGATCGAGTTATCATGGCCTGGCGTGGAGGATGGGCTTAGAGGATACTACGTTAAGTATTCGGAGTCACAGATTACTGAGGCCAATTGGGATGATGCCACAACACTATTCTCCGGCATAACCCCTGGTCCTGCCGGGCATGTTGAGACTTTCACTGTCAGAGGGCTCTCCCCCAATACCACATACTATTTTGCTGTTAAATCAGTGGATGCGGCAGGCAATGTGTCTGATATAAGCAATGTTGCTTCATGGACCACGGCCATGACCCTCCCCTCGATTACCAGTCTTGTGCTGACAGAAGGCGGCGACACTGGAGACAACAGTATCGCCCGAGAGCTTACGATTACGGGTACGAATCTTGTCGGTGGAGAGGGTAACATTGTCAGGTTCATAAGTTCCACTGCCGTATTTGATGTCACCAGTAACGCAGGTAGCACAACTGAGATATATGCTGATGTGCCTGCAGGCGCTCCCGTTGGAACCTACAACATAAGGGTTATCAATATGAATGGTACGTCTGCTTTAAGTGAGCAGACATATACGGTCACCGAGGCGCCTACTCCCCTGCCCGAGGTAACAAATGTCTCCCCGGCTGTCGGCACGCCTGGCCAAACTATTGATATCGAAATCGGAGGCAGTAATTTCACGGATGCAACAGCCTTTAAGTTCGCTACGGCTGGCGGGGTAGCATTGACCCAAACCGCAGGGCTACAAGTAACTGATACCAGGATTACCGCCTCGTTCACCTTACCAGCCGATCTTGCCGAGGATCGTTATGATATTCAGGTACACACCCCAAATGGACATAATACGGTAAGTGCAGTCAAGCTTGAGGTATATGATCCCGTGGATCTCAGCACCTCAACGGGTACTACAACGACCACCGGAGGGGTAGACATGCCGGATGACGGTATAGTACCAGTCGAGCTGACCCTTTCAACGGATAATCGTGAAGAGGTAGCCCCGGTAAGTGCCAACAAGATGGAGATCGAGGTTAGAATTGACCCGGGTACCGAGATAACGTTGGCCGACGGGACACCTTATACCGGGGCGATTGATCCTCCTCGTCAAGTTCCTCTTACAGAGGAAATAGAGGCTCAGCTCGGCTCCAATGCGGTCATATTTACAATGGGTAGCCAGACTCAGAAATTGGAACTTGGAGAAGGTCAAACCATGTTCGTCAAGGTTGACATTACCATGCCGAGCAGCGCTCCTGAGCCCTCGATCTATTATCTCGAGGCCGATGGAAGTTTGACTCTTGCCGGTGTTGACGGAGAGAGGGATGGGCAGACCATCAGAAAGGGTGGTACAGTGCTGGCCACACAGGTTAGCGTGCCTGAAGATGACTATACGACTTATACCTTTGGCTTGTTGCTTGATCACATGTCTGAATTTGCAGCAGGCGCTAAGGCAGCCCCGGCACCTACTGTAACTACAGAGTCAGCGACGGAGATTACATCTAGCTCGGTGATCTTGAATGGCACGGTGAATCCTAATGGGGAGAGCACGACATACTACTTTGAGTATGGAACGAGTACAAGTTATGGGTCTAATACACCGACTACGAGTGCTGGTTCCGGGACGGCTGATGTCTCCGTGAGTGCCAATATAACCGGGCTTAGCCCTAACACCACCTATCATTTTTGGATTGTAGCCACAAACAGCGCCGGGACAAGCTATGGCTCTGATAAAACCTTCATCACTGAGGAAGATGATTCAGACGGCGACGGTCTACCTGATAATCTTGAAATGTTAGGTTGCACCGATCCCAACGATGCCGACACTGACGACGATAGCATCCTCGACGGTTGGGAGGATGCGAATCACAACGGCGTGGTGGATTCTGGCGAAAGCAATCCATGTAACATTGACACAGATGGGGATGGCATCCAGGATGGCACTGAGTTGAGTTATACCTTAAATGATATCGGACTGGATACTGATCTAGGCATATTCCAGCCGGATCTCGATCCAACAACTACAACCGATCCTCTGAATCCCGACACGGATGGTGACGGTCGTAGCGACGGCCAGGAGGATGTCAACTATAACGGCAGGGTGGATGCCGGTGAAACCGATTCGGATGCTGTGGAACGATTTGTGGGTTCCGGGGAGGCCTACGCCACAATTCAATCTGCCGTAAACGCGGCCAGCAGCGGCGACAGCGTTATCGTTACGGACGGCACTTACACGGAAAATGTGAATGTGAATAAGACACTGACTATCCAATCGGAGAATGGGACTGATGTGACTACGGTTCAGGCGGCAAATGTAGATGCCAACGTTTTCAATGTAACGGTTGATTATGTGAATATAAGCGGCTTTACGGTGCAAGGAGCAACAGGAGGAGGAGGCGCCCTTTTTAGCGGAATTAGGCTTTGTGAAGCTAGTTATTGTGCTATCTCCGACAACAAGGCATTGAACAACGACTTCGGCATACATTTGACGGATTATTCTATCAACAACGACATCTCGAATAATGAGGTTTCGAACAACATGTGGGGCATCAGGGTATATCGTTCGAACGATAACAACATCTCGGATAATAACATATCGAGCAATAGTGTAGACGGTATTAACGTGACGTTTGGCTCGAGCAACAACAACATCTCGAATAATGACATATCGAACAACGGCCAAGATGGCATCTACCTGTGGGAATCGAACAACAACACTCTTTCTGGCAACAGCTCCACCTCTAGCGAAGCGGGGATCCACTTGGCAAGATCGAGCAACAACAACATCTTGAGTAGTGACATATCGAACAACAATGGCTATGGAATTTATTTGCGTGATTCTTCAAACGGCAACAACATCTCGAATAACAATGTGTCTGGCAACTCCTGGCACGGCATCGTATTGAGTCTGGCTTCAAACGGCAACAAAATCTCGAATAATAACGTAGTGAACAATAACTTTCGTGGCATCCTCCTCAATGGCACTTCCGATAACACCATCTATCTTAACAACTTCAGCGACAACTCAGATGGCAATGTTAATTCAATATACTCAACCAACATCTGGCACTCACCCACCCCGATGTCTTATGACTACACTGGCGGGTCATTACACAAGGGTTATCTGGGGAACTATTACGGCGACCACACTTTAACCGACTCCGATGGAGATGGCATTACAGATTCTGTCTATGACCTGCCAGGGATCGAGCCTGATGATGAGTATCCACTGGCAGCGACCTCTGATAACTACTCCCTTAAAGCATGGTGGTTGCATAGCGACAGCATAATGTATCAGGATGATATGAACAATCCACCGGGAAGTGTTACCATAGCCGCTGGCAGTTCCGATGTCTGGATTGCCGACCAGGCGGCGGAGATAAGCATGGACTTCTCGGAGACCGATGTCTGGAACGGCCAGATAGTCTTTACATCAGCGCCAGCAACCGGGTATACCTTCACCGTTGAGATAGGCTCATCCACAGATGGTTCGGATTTCAACCCTGGCGGTCCTGACGCAACCGTCACGGGAGATGACAGCAATACGGTTTTTATTTATCAGACCGATGCGGCTGCTTTTTCCGTACCTGTCGGAAACTATCTGGCAATCAGGATAACCAATAACAGTGGCTCCGATTACGACGTCTCGACCGGTGGAGCATGGAGCTACATCACCCCGGGCGGTGAGGAATCGGTAGATTCTGATGGTGATGGTTTGCCTGATGATCTTGAGAATACAACCTGTACTGATCCAAACAATCTTGATACTGATAATGACGGTATCATAGACGGAGTAGAGGATGCCAACCATAATGGCTTGGTTGATTCCGATGAAACTGATCCTTGCAAGTCAGATACCGATGGCGATGATTTGCCTGACGGGTGGGAGGTCGATAACGAGCTCAATCCATTAGACGCCACTGGAGACAATGGAGGGGATGGAGACCCAGACAATGATGCATACAGCAATCTAGAGGAATATTACGCCGGCACAAATCCGAATGATATAGATTCAAAACCCGTGCAAAAAGGTGATATCGATGGGGATGGAAATGTTGACCTTGCTGATGCCATTCTTGCCTTGCAGGTACTCGCTGGTTTGAATCCCGAAGGAATTGATTTAGGTGCAGATGTGGATGAAGACGGCCAAATCGGGCTGGCAGAGGTAATCTACATCCTGCAAAATATCGCTAGATTAAGATAATTATGCGTGAATTGATTCAAATTTATTCCTAAGAGTATATTTGGGAGATCCTATTTCAAGGAGGGGCAGTTTGATGCTCAGATACCTTGAGGCCATAGAAAAGCTGCCAGCAGATATTAAGGTCCTCTACTGAAGCTACTTGATCTTTTCAGGGAAGAGGTTGCCGAGACAGTTTACACACTTGAAAATGAGGCCTTCAAGGCCTTGCCAGCGTTACTTAAGAGGGATTTTGATCTTAAGGTCGAAGGAAGACTGAAAAGAGACCTCGTTGAGGACATAAAGGGCCGTCTTATCCAGGTCAATGTGATTGGCAAGGCTATGAAGGACGGCGAGGAGATCCTTATAATAGGCGAATCAAAGGCCCAGCTATCCCGGAGTCACCTCGATAGATTCATAAAGCGAGTTAAGCTGTTGGAGCCTGCCATCAAAGGGAGAAATTCCCCCTTACGGTTACCCACCTGACAAGGCCAGGGGTAGTGTTGAATCGATACCTCCTGGAGCTCTTCACAAAAGTCCATCAGTAAGGGTAGGTCATTATTGTAGAAAGATCGCCATTCAAGGGGCTTAGGGTGATTTTTGAAAATATCTTCTACCTGTTTAACAAATTTGTTAAACAGTAGCTCTGCTCTTTTAGAAACCTTAGAACCTCGAATTTAGCTGATTGTTATGGAATGAAGTTTGCCTAATAATGTTTTCACCCTATCTCCAGGCGTTTTGCCCATCGACAAGTACTCAGTGTCTTCAATCAGTTGCGCATCCACAATCTCCACTATGACTTCAATCGTCTCAATCGCGGAGAGATCTTGACGCTGAAGATTTTCAGCAGCGGATATGCGCCGTGCTTGAAGGTCGCTTGCCTTAACAACATGAGCTGGAATGGTTTTCATCTCGGTATAATGCCGGACAGCTCGCAGTCGTCTTTCTCCGGCTATCATCTCATAACGGCCCCGAATAGGCCGCACCACTATGGGTTCAATCAACCCCTCCCTTTGTATACTCTCCGCAAGCTCTTTTATTTTGTCGTCATCAAAGTGTTTACGGAGTTGATAAGGATAAGGATCGATCTTTTTTATCAATGACCCTTTGTAGATAATCGAGCTCAATATTATGTTGTTTTTTTGACATGGGATTAATACAGAAAATAATCTTGTAAGTCCACAATTATCTCGCCAAAATAATAAAAAACGATTACAGAATCAAATTATTCTTTATCTATGGAGGTTTTATTATGCGCTTGATTGAACCCGCCTGCCATAGCTCATATCAGATTGGTTAATTAACGGGGAATTTAACAAGCAACATCGTTTAGTGTTTTTAGTTTGGGAGAGGGCATAGCGGGCAGGTGGGAGGTTTCTGAAGAGGGCTGAGGGTAGTTCCAGGTAACGTGGATCTTACCCTTTTGCCAGGCTTAAGAGTACCGGTTTCCCTCGAAGAGGGATAAGGATTTTTGCCTTTCTTCCCTCCGGTCTGTAGGCCCTCCCTCCGGGGCAGAGCCTAGGCCGAAGGCCGGAAAGGCAGAGAACCAAACAAAATCTTTACCCCATGCAATGCTTGCCCTGTGGAATTTCAGTTGTTTTATTCCACCGGGGCCTGCCCCGTGGAAAGCAGAACTATTCCACTGGGGTAAATCCTGTCTAACTTAGAAGATTGATGTATTATGGGGACATTCATTTTTTTCCTTGACTTTTGATTTAGGATTTGTTAGGAGCCTAAAAAGATACCCTAAGTCCAAGATAGCATAATGCTTGAGGCAGGTATCTAAGGGTCCATGACTGACCCATCCCGTTTTAGGGGAAATCATCAGACTTTAACCTTCTAGATTATCCTAAGTCCGCTCTATTGACCTGCTAGGCGGGAAGAGATAGAGGGCAGGTAATCAAAAAGGAAGGCTTTAGAAGGCCTTCAAAGGGCACCATGACTGTGCCCCTTGGAGGCCTTTTTTGTATTTTTCAGGAGGTATAGGGAGCACCATATAATCTTTCAGCCTTGTGTTTTATTGAAGTTTTAGCATCCTAAATCTTAAATGATGTTAGACTTTTTAAGTAATCGGAATTCCTGCCTTTAACTTTCTGGGGAGTGATCATGGAGGGGGGTTTCCAGAGGTTATGGTTTGAGCCTTTGTCAGGGGGAAGAGCTGTTCTCTGATCGAAGGCTTTTTATTTTTGGTCCCAACAGAACATAAGTGGTTGCAATGAAATGCTCATACATGGTTATTCTCAACCGAAGAAAGGTAGCTTCATAAGAATTAGGCATTGGAATAGTTGATCAAGTTAAGTGCCTAAAGTTCAAAGTGCCTAAAGTGCCTAAAGTTAAAGGAACAAAAATGACCATCACATGCTTTGGGCCGGTTTTTATTGGTTTAAAAATGGGATTTCCTATACTATGAACTTAACACATTATAGGGTCTTTTTCTATTTTTTTGTGGTCTGCATCCTTGGAGGCATTATATATGTGTCCTACCACCACCGCGCTCCAAGTATTGTAATAGATGGCAAGGAAGTTCCACGCTATCGACACCCAAGACGCCGA
>SDBT01015180.1_pt1 | contig 12251 bp, 10 predicted proteins | sample 2277101 | NCBI WGS metagenome assembly SDBT01 (sample SAMN10404973, study PRJNA504765) | marine sediment metagenome | isolation source: marine sediment core GS10_PC15, 103 cmbsf | place: Arctic Ocean: Southern Knipovich Ridge | collected 2010
ACTATGGGCAGACCGTGACTCCATGCCTCCAGGAATGTATTGGGAAATCCTTCGAACTCCGACGTGCACAATAGGCAGTCGGCACCGATGTAGAACTCCGGTACGCAATCCCGCGAGACCGGCCCGTGCACTTTCACGTTCGGAATGCGCTCCGCACGCCTCCGCACCTCTCTAGCGTACTCACCGTTGTAGATCGGGCCCACAAGGTCAAACATAATCTCGGGGCATCCCTCGGCGATCTTCAGAAGACGGTCGGGCCTCTTCACTTCGCAGACTCGACCGATCCAGAGAACCCTATGCGGGCCCGCGTTCGAGGGCCTTAGTGTCCGGTGAGCGAGTTTCCGCGGCCCCAAACAGGGCATCGGGATCACCTCGGATTCAATTCCAAAGCCGGACAGAAGCATCTCACGCTGTGTTCGCGTCTGCACAATCACATGATCCGCGTGGCGGAGTCCGTAGCGATACAGCACTCGCTCTCGGATAGTTTTCATCTCCGGCAGCTTGGGATCACAATCGGGGTCACTGGCAACAGAGTAGACAAACCGCCTCCCATGCCGACGGCACCACCAGGCCACTTGGCCGGTAACGCATTCCCCGCAGTTCTGATAATAAACCTCGGCGTTCGCCTCTTTCATGGCTCGAACGAGCCCGCGCCACCGCGGATGGAAGAACCTTACCACTGGGAGGCCAGATTCTCTCCGACAGATCTTATGTATCCGAACACCGTCGACCGTGATGCCGTGGCCCTGACCTTCATCCCACGTCAACATGCTCACGTCGTACCCACGGCTAGCAAACCAGCGGGCCATCAAAGCCGTCTGACGCTCCACTCCGCCAATATGACCATAATTCAGTCCGGACAAGGCCCCGTAGGCAGAATGAGCGACGATGCAGATGCGAGGTCCTCGGTTCATTCTGGCTCCCTCTCACCGCACGCAACCCCGACGGGAGATTCATTCTCCTAGCGTGACTTGATTGTCCTGCAAATAGCTGCCCACATTTTGCGTTGCGTTCGCTCCCAGGTATACCGGGATTGGACCAGTGCTCGCCCACGATGACCCATCGAGTAACACCTCTTTGGATTGCTCAAAAGTTCTCCAAGCCTGTCGGCTAGGGCGTCAGTATCATCGGGATCGACCCTGTACCCGGTCTCGCCCTCGATCACAAAATCAGGGGCGGCGCCAAGATCAGACGCAATCACTGGCAAGCCCGCCCGCATTGCCTCAATATAGGCAATGCCAAATGGTTCACGCCGGCTTACCATACAGAAGCAACTGGCCTGACTCAGATACTTCGGCACATCCCCTTGCGGAACACGGCCAACAACTTCGACACCAGGGAGCGAAATCTTCGGAGAACACCCCACGATCGTTAATGTTGCGCCGGGATACCGCTTTCGGGCTTCAGTAAAGGCTTTGATGAGTTGTGGACCACCTTTCCGTTGCCAGTCTACACCGACGAACAACACGTTCTGCCGCTCAAAACGATGTGGATCCACCCGATCAGGCGATGGCACGTTGCACCCTGCATTAACACACATTACCTTTTCCTGGGCAAGACCATATTGCTCGACCAGCGAGCGCGCCGCGTGACTGCCCATCGTGAACACCATGCTGGCCTTCCTTAGCGACTCCTCCTCGTATGAAATGCATTCGCGCCACAGATTCAGCATCTGGTTCCCTTCAGGATAATACGCATTTGCACGGATGGGCACGTCAGTATAGACAAAATGTGGGCACTTGGGTCTCAGATTAGGTATCACTGTTCCTAAGGATAAAGACAAATCGAAGTCCTGTGACTCCTGGATTCTCTCAACGGCTTTAGAAATCCGCTTCATATACCAGATAGAACGTTTGACTGCATCAGTGAATCTCCCTTCACCCGGAATTAGCGCTGCAAGACCACCTCGCCGCAAGGCATGTGGTAGGCCCCTCAACTTCGCCAGCAATCCGACGAATAGCATTTCATTAAGGTCATGCGCTGTAATCTCGACCTCCGGACTGCCAGCCCGCCAGGCGTCAAGCAGCGCCTGGTTGGCACCGGACCCCCACCCTAGGTACAGGTAAAGCATTCGCATAGGAATCGCGCTCCTTCCTCGTCAAAGCCCGCGAGACAAATGCCTCATCACTTATCCGTTTCGGAACTTTCGCCGAGCAGCCCGAAGCATCTGGAGGTTGTAGGCAATATCGCTGATGGGTTCGAGGCTTCGGCCGAGACGAGCATCACGGGTCAGGGAGCACATCGCCCGGAGGTATCTGACAACGCTCCAGCCAAGTGCTCCAACTCGTCTCATCCGCCACGCGAGCGAAGCCCGGGACGGAGAGGGGGGCTCACAAAACAGCGTCCTGTACGCCCCGCCTCGACCCATCGTTCTCGCCCTTCTACGTATCCCCCTCCCCGAAACCAAGTCACGCTCGATTCGGTGCCCTATGATCGCCGAGGGAACGTACAGGAACTTCTTTCCCTGAGACGCCAGCTTCAGAAACAGGCAAGTCTCACTTCCCATGATGCGGTTGGTTGGATGGGGTCCGACGTTCTCGTCATAGCGAAGCCCATTGGTGAGTATCTGGCGTCTCACCCAGAAGTTCGCTCCGCAGGGGCATGCGCGCGGAGGATAAGGCCCTTCCTCCTCGCCCGGGTCGTGCCCACCCAGCCCCACCGTTCTGCCCGAAGATTCCTGCAGCCATCCGGGCGCTTTCCCCCCAGGCCAGATCGTATCGATCCTCCCCCCGAAAACCTCGTAGTCCGGATATCGCCTGGTGGTGTCGGCGATGGCCCTGATCCAGTTCTCCCCCGGGGTTACGTCATCGTCGGTGAACACGACGATCTCTCCCAGGGTGGCCTCGCGCAGACCCATGTTCAGCGCCGAGTTCTTCCCCGGGCGCGGCTGGAACAGGTAGCGAATGCGGAGGCGATCCGCAAACGAACGGGCAACCGACCGGGTATCGTCCGTGCTGTTGTTGTCGATCACTACGAACTCCACCTCGACGCCACTCCGACCGACAACGAAACATTGAACCGATCTGATTCCTGGATCTTCTCGACCGCCTCTCGGATCCGCTCCATACACCATGCGGAACGCTTTATGGCATCGCTAAAACGACCCGATCCGGGTAGCAATACACGCAGCCCGCCCCGGCGCAGAGCGTGGGCGAGGGCCCTCGCCCTAGCGGATACCCGACTGAGCGCTATCGCGTCGACATCATGTGCCACAATCTCAAGATCCTGGCCACCCGCCCGCCATGCATCCAGCACAGCACGATTAGTCCCCGAATTCCAACCGCGATACAGATAGAGCACCGTCCTCTCCCCCCCGCTTCCTTCGCAACGTATTCCGTACGGCTCTTGGTAGGCATTGGTGTGGCAGCTGAATTTCGAAGTGCGCTCACATCGACAGAAGCGTACGCGGTCGTTCTCCAAGCAGTATGTATGCTTCCCCCTTCGCGTCGGAAACCCGGCAATTAGTCTATCGACCCTCGAGGATTTCGTCGAACACTTGTGCCAATTGCTTTGCAGTACTTCTTCTGCTATACTTATCAATGACTTTCGAACGCACTCGGAGTGCAGAACGATCTGTCCGCCACATCCTCCAGAACTTGAGTAGTCCCCCGGCAATCCTTAGAGGATCGCTGATCCCAGTGACGATCCCCGATCCAGTGGAACGGACAAACCAAGCATCGCCACCGTTGCTTGGCGCTATGGCCACAATTGGCCGCCTAGCGCCCAGATACTCAAAAGCCTTCCCCGAAATACAATCAGACCCGTTGCCGGGAATCGTCTGTATCAACAGCAGAACATCAGCTCCTCGCATATACTTCCTGCTCTCGGCATAGCGAACCTGCGAGAGGCACTCGACCATGCCTTTGACTCCGAATCGGGCTGCTTCGCTCTCGCAGTCGCCCCCACGCCCGATGAATTGAAAGCGTGCCTCTCTTTCAAATTCTCTGTCTAGCGACTTTGCGACGCGGATGCCTTCAAACAGTGGGACGGGGCTTCTGTGCCCGCCGAGGCTCCCGATGAATCTGAACAGACACGTTCCCAAGGGCGCCTCGCGTCTGGACTCCTCAGGGCCTTCGACGAAACCGTTTGTGATGGTGACGAAGCGTGTACCAATTCTGCTAGGATACTTTCGGCGCATGATCTCCGTTGTAAGAGGACTCGTGAATACGGCCCGCCTTGCTCGCATCAGAATGCGCCGTTCCCATTGCTGATTCCACGCGGCGTCCTCACGGTCGCTGGGTGCCCATAGGCAACCGTAAGTCCAGGGATCACGTAAGTCAGCGACCATCGGCTTTCCGGTATATCTCGACAGCCAGTAGGCCGCCATAAGACTCGGCCAGGGGTCACCCGTTGCCCATATGATATCAATACTACCGCATGTGCACGCTCGCACCCCGGCCGCTATCACTGGAATTGTCCAGTGACCACTGCGCCATAGTCGTCGAGCAAACCCAACACCTCCACCAGAATGGCGCTCTCTCTCGCACGGGCCCGTTACTAACTCCGCCGCAACATCAGAATCATTTCCTCTTCCCAGGATCTCCGAGACCGTATCGCCGACCCGTCGCAGGCTGAGCTCATTCACGGAGATCAGCTTCACCCGATCTTCCAACTCCCCGAGGAGGGTCTCGTCGAGCGGCGACCCCTCCTCCGGCTCTGCCGAAATGACTACAGGGGAGTACCCGAATTCGGGTAGGTGCTTCGCGAAGTAAAAGGGGCGCGCACTTCCTTGCCGATTCACAGGAGGAAAAGTATAGGCTATCATCAGTATCTTGCGCACTATTGAGTACCTCTACGCTTGAGACTCGCTGCTCCCTTCTCAGTGTCCAATATCTCCACATCGAAACAGTTGAACTCAGTCATCCATCTGCGAATAATCTCGGCCCCGTCCCTTCCTTAAGAAGTGCAAAACTCTAGACTAGCGTACCATACCTTCCAATACCGCTTCTAGACGTCCTATGGATGCCCCCAGACTGCCGTGTTTCTCGATGCAATGTCTCGCGTCAAGCCCCATCCTCGTGCGAAGCGCAGGATCCTCAGCAAGCTCTATCATACGATTGCCCATTTCTTCCCAGTCGTGTTCATCTATCAGATATCCTGTCTTACTCTCAACTACCTGATCCACGATCCCCGGATGACGCGTCGCCACAACCGGAAGCCCGCTGGCCATTGCTTCGCCTACTGATACCGGCCAACCTTCTTCGTTGCCGTCACTAGCAGTGACCGAATGCTGAACAAAGACACCAGCGCACCCCATCGCTTCGCGAACGCGGGAGTTTGGCTGTGCTCCCTCGAACGCAATCGCCTTCGCAATTCCAAGTTCTACCGCAAGCTCACGTGCTGGCTTGAGGAGCGGGCCCTCCCCGATCATTCTGAGCGTTACCCCCGGAACCACCCGGGGCACCAGGGGCAGAGCAGCCAAGCCGCAGCGGTGTTGAATAAGGCGCCCCCGATTTGCATGTAGACGAGCGCCCAGACACCGGCGCCCAGCAGGGCTGAGACGATTCCGCACCCCACGCCGATTTCAAGGGCATCTCGCGGCGTGAGCTTCATCGACTCCTGGATCTGATATCCCAGCGATGCAACCCTCTGCGGGTCACAATAGCTCGGAGAGAAGTACTGACTGCCGTGGACCTGGATGCCCGTCGCTTCCATGAACTCGTATCCTCAGTCGCTCAAGAACCTAAGAAGTGCTCAGACAGGACCTTCCGTACCTGTCCGTGACCGAAGTTGGCGCAACAGCCTCCATATCTGCCTGAACGGTTCGGCGCTTCCGTAGAGTATCAGGAGGAGAATGGCGTATGCTGCAAAACAGGCCGCCAACGAAACGACAATCCTCACGACGGAGAGCATGCTTCCTTCCGTCAGTGAAAACACAAGGTGGGAAACGGCCGCTCCCGATAGCGCCGCACACATCGGCCGCCAGATGGCCCCCACAACGTGCGCAACCTTCAGTCCGACGGGCCTCCCCGCATACCACAGACATGGAAGCAGAATCAGATAGACGGCGATCGTGTAGGATATCGCCACCCCGATCGCCCCCCACGGAATCCCCACTACAAAGGACACGACGATGATCGTCGAACCCACAAGTCCCCACCGGAACATGCGATCGGTTCGCCCCACGGCCACGTGAAGCCACGACTGCGTGACGTAGATCGGTTGGATCAGCGCGGAGAATCCGAGCACCGCGAAGACCCTCGCGGCTTCCTCCCACTGGGGCCCAATGAGCAAGAGGAGGACATCCCTGCTCCCGGCGATGAGGAAGGCGACGGCGGGCATCGTGATGAGAGCGATGACAGAAATCGAACGCAAATAGAAGCCTCTCATTTTTTCCGGTTCATTCTGAAGGCGGCAGAGGGCGGGGATGATGGCCGCAGAGATCGGGGCGCTGACCTGCCTGATCGGGAGCATCAGGAGTTCGTAGGCCTTGTAGTAGAACCCGAGTTGTATCGCGCCGCAGAATCGACCGATCAGCACCTTGTCCAGGTTCCGGGCAAAATAGTTGAGTCCGTTGAAACCTGTAAGATATCCCCCAAAACCGACCATGCTTCGTATTCCGGCATGGCGTGCGGGAAGGCCGGGCCGCCACGGGCAGACGATCCATACCAGGACCGCATTAAACGCCGCTCCACCTATCTGCATGAATACCAGGGACCAGACCCCGGCCCCGGCGAGGGCGGCGAGAATCCCCACGCACACTGCAAACATCGTCCGGCCAACCTCGATCTTGGCCAGCGCCCCGAATCGCATCTGTCTGCGAAGAAGTGCCTGATGCTGAATCGTCAGGCCTCCGAAAAGAAACGTCCCCGCCATCGCCAGGGTCAACCACAACAACAGTGGCTGCCCATAGAACCAGGAGATCCACGGCGCTAGTCCCATGACGATGAGCATGACCAGCGCACTGAGAGCGACGTTGATCCAGAACAGTGTGCTGACCTGTATGTGCGATACCTCCTCCCGCTGGACGGTCGCCATCGACAGGCCCATGTCCTTAAACATGGCGACAAACCCGGTCACGGCGGAGATCATGGCGATTTTCCCGTAGTCGTCGGGTGTCAGGAGCCTCCCGAGCACCACTATCGAACCGATCCGTACCATCTGCACCGCAACTTGCCCGATCATAGTCGCCGCGCTGCCGCGGACGACACGGCCCTTAAGGTCGGACTTGAGGTGCTCAGTCTCGAAGAACCGATCCCTCGCGGGTCCCCGCTTATCGATTACCACCTGGGTCATAAGATTGCTCCGGCCAGCAGGGCTCTTACTCATATCCGCGCCGCCGGTTCACATCTCCCGCGATGCCGTCAAATATCTCCAACTGCTCGGGGCTCAGGACCGATTTCCAACGTTCATCCAGCCGAATCTCGGATGTTGAATCGAGGCGCATTCCGTTCCCAACAACGTGGTGTTCGCCGGAACGAAGACCCCGACCGCTCTGGGAGGGATTCAAACCCAAGAACACAAGCAGCCGCTTCAGCGTTGCGCCCGTGTCCTTGCAGAGGTCCTCGTAACGAACCTCAATCCACTGTGACCGTTCCAGACGATTCAATAGATGCTCCGCTGCTTCATTGCTTCGGCGCCACTGATAGGCGGATTCAGCTACAGTGAGGGATTCTACAAGTCTGCCCTTGCTTCCGCTCCCCCCTGAACGCAGAGAGACATCCTTGGCATCTGCAAACTGCCCCGGACGCATGTAAGTCAAGGCCACTCCACGCCCATCGCGAATCAGGCGGATGACCTTCACGTTAAGGCCTGGAATGTTCAACAGGTATTTCAGGCGCAGGGCAGTCTTGGAAGAATCGACGACGACTCTACCGCCGGTAATCTCCGAGATCGATTCCATGACAGCGACGTTCTTCCGCTGGATCTCAGCAAGACTTCGCCTCCAGGTCCGGGACAGACGAAGGGCCGCGTCTCGCGCAGCTTCGAGCAACGGGCCACGATGCAGTGGCTTAAGAAGTCGGCGCACGTATCGGCTTTCGACCGTCTTGACGTCGGTACCAACGTTCTCGATATCAAAAGAGAACCCGCGCTGCACCATGCAGTCCCCAACTCGGCCCCAGAACGGACAGGCCTTGATTAAGGCGTGGCAGGAACACCGATACCGGTCGGCATCTCCGAGCGCTTCCGATGAGAGCTTGAGCTCGCCGACTGTGCATACCTCGGGATGGGTTCCAAGCAACATTGCGAGAAGCGTAGATCCAGAATGGCTCGCGGCCAGTATATAGGCCAACTGAATCATGTTGCTAACTCCACTTCATGAGACACTAGGCGCTCCCGCCTGTGTGTCGATACCGTCCCGGTATCTAACATGCTCTCAAACGAGTGAATACGTGCTTTGGAGTGTTCGCAGGATACGCGAAGCGCCAGAAACACCACAGCCCACATTCCTATCGTACTCTCTCTCGGGTAGAAATGCTGGCTTCCAATGCCCGCAATAAGCTGGGCAAGTACTAGAGAAAGAGCCATCCCCCCGACTGTCACACACCATGGATTGGGATCACGGAATAACCGCGCCGAATGTAGGACGACGATCACAAAGAAAAAGAGAACCGGAAGGAATCCCACAATTCCGTTGTCGAGAAGCCACTCCAAGTGGATGTTATGCGGATGGCTAAATGCCTCTCCGTATCCGAATCTGACTCCGAGGTAGTCCGTCAACCCCGTTCGCCTCATCGCCAATCGCCCGTAGCCAAGCACAGGAGACTCACCAATCTTCGCGACGACCACTGGCCAAACTAGGCTCCGTCCTGAAAGGACCAGGGACTCATCTGTCACGGATTGCCCAGAAAGGCTTGTCTGGCCGAAGCCTGTGAGGGCCCGTTCCGCAGCGCCCGGAAAAGCGAAGAAGACCAAAATGGAGACGACGGGCGCCAAGATCAGATATCTGCGCCATCGGAGTATGCACAGCACCAGCCCTATCGTACCCCAAGCTAAGTAACCGGCCCGGCCGCCCGTCAATGCCTGCCCGAAAGCTGTAATCCCGGCGCTGGCGAGTATGGCAGCTATGTGTGTCCTCCGACGAGCCAAGGGTATACAAGCTACGACGCCCCAAGATGCGCCCGCAAGAAAGACAGACATATCGACGGCGCTGTAGCCGATGCTACTGCAAACCTTCAGGCGTATGCGCTGGATCCCTTGTCGCCCTCCCTCAAGAGCGGATGAGAACGGCATTCGGCTGATAACCTGAACAGCCACCAGAGAGTACATCACAAGAATGCATATCAAAGCCAGCCGCAGGCGACGACGGGTCCTGCAGCCGTCAAAAAGCAGCACTCCGGGCAGTGCCCACTTAACGGTGTTTATCAATTCCTCGCTCACAAGGCTCTTGAGCGGATAGCCTTCGAGATGGGCTCTGTCAAATACCGCCCGAAGGAACCCCACCAGAATAACCCCCACATACAGGAGCAGTAGTACACTGACGTAGCGAGGCATGTCCCATCTCAGACCCTCCTGCCGACGGGCGGCGAGCCAAGCCAGAACGACCATCCCAAAGAGCACGTTCCACGGATTCAACCCCTGTATTCCCATGATGTTCTTCGGCATATCCTCATGGTTTAAAACCGCCATCAGCAGGATCAGCCCGCACAGTGATTTGAACCAGTCCTTCCAAGCATAGATCGCGAGGAAAGCGACCAATATGTAGAGGGCGTAGACACGCATGCTGGTTCTCAGTCAATCTCCGTCGACTAGCTCTCCGAGGACTGATCTAGCTCCTGGCTTTTCGAATCCCCAGACCAATTCCATGCGATTACGCGCAAGTATACCGACCCGTTTCGTCAGCAGCGCATCCATGCATCGGCCCAGCCATCCTGGCACCCTGTAGAAGGGCCTGGGAAGAGACCATCCGAGAATCCCGCCAATGCCGTGTACACAGAGATAATGGAAGAAGGTCGTTCGCTCGAAACTGCCCCCAGAAAAGCCGCGCTTTTGTCCCAATGCTATCAGGTCTTCTTCTTTGTATCCACCGGCATATGTGGCTCGTAGATCTTCAGGAGACCTCCTGTGAAGCAGGTGGGAGAGCCGCATAAGCGGCCACAAGGCTGTCCTTTTGGCCCCCTGCCAGATGGGAGAGTAGGCTCCGTCAAGGAAAAGGCACATACCGCCGGGCTTCAGCACGCGCCGTACTTCGTCCAGGAAAGGCGGCAAATCGGGCAGATGATGAACGAACTCAAAGCCGTAAACGATATCCACGGAGGAATCGCGCAGGGGGATCTTGTACGCGTTTATCGCATGAAAAGCCACACGTCCGGCAAGCTCACCCATATCGTACTCGGCCCTGGCCTTCAGAACTCCACTGAAGGACAGATCCGAATGAATTACGTGCGCTCCAAGATACGCGAAGTAGAGTTCCTTGACCGAAGAACCGTTCCCCAGGCAAAGAATGACCTTGTCCGTCAGATCACCAAGGCGCCGCAATATGATCTGGCATTCCGGCCAATGAGGATCGTGCCATCGCCGATCCCATTCATCGATGTCGAACGGTCTGCGGGGAAACTTCCCCACGTCGAATTCATACCTTTGGTCGTAGTGGGTTTGCTCACGTACCTCGTTCTCTTCGCAGGTTTCGACGAAGTCAACCGAGCCATTGGTGTCGAAAAACGTATGCGAACACTGTGTGCAGTACAGACCTGGACCGGAAGCAGCCGGGGCAGAATTGATCCCACGATCCTGAATCAAGGTACCTCTACAGTTCGGACACACGTAGAGCTCAACCCTCCCCTCCGAAGGAATCTGAATTGATCTTAAGCTCTTCGCTGCGTGCACGGTCACTATTTCTGGTCTCGGGTCAACATGCTATCGGGAATTGCCTGCAACCGCAAAAGCTCCCTGTCGTCGTAGCAAATGCACCGAACAGGGGTGGAACGCCGACAGATGAATTCGGAAAATCTCGAGGAAGTACTCCCCCACAGGCAATCGTCTCCTGAGAATCCCACGGGATTCAGCATATTCCTTTCACAGAGAGGGCTGCAGCGCCGTCTTGTCGAGGGTATCACCAACGGTCTGTCTCATACATCATCGCCTCTCTGACGCGCCGCTCAACCGACGAGCCAAGCGTGGAGGATCCAGCCCATGTGATATGGCCGGCTTTCGTAGTCCACGCAGCCGGGCCTGAACACGAGCCCCGCTCCCAGCGCTCTCAGGGCGGGGTGCAGGCGGCTGGTGGCGGCCTGAAGCTTGCGGACAAGCTTGCCGGGTTCGTGGCGGGCCACCTTGCGCCAGATTACGTCCGCTTGCTCGTCGATCAGCGAACCGTCGATCTCCGGCGAGTGGTCCAGCCACGCCAGGCTGCGGCCGATCGCTTCACCATAATCTCGGCCACATGCTTGCTCGACGGCCGTGAGCGCCATTGGACCCATGCTGTCTTGGTGGACGGCGTAGACAGGGTAACGCTCTATAACTCGCCCGGTTCGCACGTCGTAATGCCACCACCATTGTCCATGCTCACCCTGCAGTTGGCAGATCCGGTCCGCACAGCGGCGAGCAACGTCGATCGAATCGTCGCTCCCGAAGGTGCGATGGTAATGCGAGAGGCCCTGAACCGGATAGACAAGATCGGCAAGGCACGTTACGTGTGCTCGCGTCCATGGCCGTTTGGCGCCAACTGGCCAGTGCGGAAACATGCTCGACTCGGGTTCGAACGACTTCAGCAGCCTTTCGGCAATCACATCAGCCAAGTCTGGATCGGTAGGCCCATCGCTCGGGGCTGCCAAAGCCGACAACGACCAGGCGATCTCAACCGTCGGGAATGACTCCATATCCGGCCGCATAGCACGCAGGCGTTCGAGGGCCTTCCCAGCTTTCGGGTGGCCGACCGCGCGTGCGGCCCACAACGTCAAGGCCACCTCGCCAAGGTCCTCCATGACCTCCAGGTCGCTCAGCAGCCTCCCACAGACATCGCGCGGGCTCTGACCGCCCAAGACACGTTCGGCCGTCGCTTTCGGTTCGCCCGCCAGGCCCAGCAGCGCAATGGCAGTGTAGCGGCGGCTTGTGCCTTCCAGGCGTACGCTCTCCCCCACCCGCCGGAGGCGGAACGCAAAGAGGCCCTGACTGGGACGGAACATTCTTTCCAGGACTCGGACCGCGAGCTCTCGAAGCTCCCGCACGCTCCGCCGGGCTCCGGCCTTGATGTCGGAACTTATTGTGACCGTCAACGGTACTCCCCGTAGCTGTAGTTGTACCTTTTGCGGTAATACCGGCTCGGCGGGGAACCGATCAGCACCGTCCCCCACCGCTCTCCGCCCGCCGAG
>SDBT01015181.1_pt1 | contig 12251 bp, 38 predicted proteins | sample 2277101 | NCBI WGS metagenome assembly SDBT01 (sample SAMN10404973, study PRJNA504765) | marine sediment metagenome | isolation source: marine sediment core GS10_PC15, 103 cmbsf | place: Arctic Ocean: Southern Knipovich Ridge | collected 2010
TAATGCCAGCATTCGAACAAGGCACAACCGTACGGTACCGAGGTACGACGTACACGGTGGCATACCCCAGCCTGGAGGATGATGACCTCATAGGTCTCCTCCCTGAGCCCAAGTCACTACTCACAGTCGTCCAGTGGGTGAAGGCTAGCAAGGTGCAGGCCCATGTTGTATAAGCTGATCATCTTAGCAATGGTCCTCAACATCCTAGCGATGGTCCTCTAGTGATAGATGTCATCCTCTATGTCTATGTGGGTGGGTGTATGGGGTCATGGCTAGCATGGTCATGGACAGAGCCTGGAGAGACTATATGGCTCAGCCTCACACTCAAGGAGCGAGCACTCAGTCTGATAGTGTCGTTCACTATTGTGATCATGCCTGCCCACTATCTAGCAGAGTGGGCAAAGAGTCTATAGCGTTGACCCTCACTGTGATGTATGCGATGATGTCCCTGTCGTTAGAGTGCCACGCATGGGTGTGAGCATAGGCAGGCGAAGCATCCTTAAGGGATGAACTGAGCTGGAGAGCCTGGCCCGCTAGTCGTACTGATGGACTATGCTGCCCTGCACTAAGCAGCAACGTGAGTGCTGATGACCTCTACTAGCTGAACGTAGCACCTGCCTCGCTCTGGCCTGGCAGGTGACGCTATGCCTCTATAGACCCGTCGGGGTTTCGCCCAGAGGATGAAATATTACATGCATCTTTCTGGGGGCTTTGTCGGAAAGCGCTTTTTGTCCACATAAAAGTCCTCCGCAAAAATTATAAATTTTTTCTTGACCCCAAACATTTCTCACTATACGATAACAAAGACTACTCACAATTATGGAGATACGCTTTATGGACATGAGAGATGTTGGCGAATTTGCGCTCGCTCTTGTTTTAGCTGCTTGGAAGGCTTTCGTGCTGTCCGTTGTATGGGGCTGGTTTGTCGTTCCCCTCGGTGCGCCCGCTATTGGGGTGTTACACGCCTACGGGCTGATGCTCATGTTGAGTCTCGTAACTTACTCCATCGACCGACATAAAAAGCTGGAGGAAATAGCTACCTCTGAGAAACTAGTATTTGGCTTTGTACATCCGGCAGTAGCCTTAGCCATATCAGGGGCCGTTTACTTCTTCATCTAAAATTTTTCTGAAAATAAACAAAGAGGTAGATTATGGGCGAGCCAAGAAAGTATGATCCCAATGACCCTGCCGACCCGTACGAGAAGTTTATCGACCATACGAAGTGGGTGAAGGCGCAAGACGAAGACCTCAATCCCGTTGATATAACGGAGGAATTGGCGCCTGTGCAATCAAAATACAGAATGAATGGAGCCGACTGGACATTTATAGGTGTCGTGATTGCAATTATATTGTTCGGAGTTACCTATTGGTTAGTAGTTCCCTAGGCGCACAATGACTATAGATGAAGCATTAGCCGAATGGTATTCCAAGAAACGCCGCATGGGCTGCAATGCTGGTGCCGATTGGTTTTGTAAAAGAGTGCCAGGATTCTACCCGCTAGACTTAGATCGATATACGAAAGGTGGTGAGTATTTTGGGCATACTGTTGCCACTGATGGACGAGTTATTATCGACTTCACACCGTACGCTGACTTACCTCGTGATTATGATAAGGACATTGATGGTGTCCTAACCGGAGCGCATTTTGGATATCCGAGAAATTCCTGATGGGGCTTGCAAAGAAAACGTATCGTGATACACGTTGGATGGAGCGTGTCATTTCTATCATCTCTTCCCCGCCCTCACGCAATGTAGAAGATTGGGCGTGTATTGGCCCTAATTATGTTATTAGTGTTCAAACTGGTGATAGTTCGATTGGGTGGGTTAAGTCGGAATCTATTCGTATGACTGTGTATAGAGGTGAGCTCCAACTACAATTTGTTACTGATGTTGGAATGATTACATTGACACCGTCTTGTCATGAACGTATAAAGGTGCGCTGCAGTAATGATAACAAAGAAAACGTATCGATTGAGAAACACTGAATGTAGCACGCTTGCGGAAGGTGCTGTTACTCCCCTGCGATTTGAGTTCGGCGTGAGCTGTGGAGTGCAGAAAACGCCTAGCATCAGAATACGTGGAGCTGGACAAAGCGAGGGTGTTTTGACACATGCAAAGATTAAGGAGCTTGCTGCGTACTTCACGTACTGGGCAAAGATAATGGATGATCCATCTGTCCTTGGAGAAGGGTATGAATGGGTTGGTCAGACATGGCAGGAAAGTAGAGATTATCATCGCAAATGATTTCAAAAAATTTCTTGCCCCTCAAGCACATCCCCCTGTATAGTAGACTGACCTTTATGCTGGAGAGATAGATATGAACGAACGCAGCGAAGAATACGCAGCGAAGGCTGTGGAGATTCTGGGAATGAACGGACGACTGATCTCCCAATCAAAGGGCAGCTACCTTAATGCCAACCCGAAGAATATCGTTGTCTTCAATGCCAACATTTGCATAGTGGACTCCGCGCCCATCTCCGATCTGCGCGCCCTAATCGGTTGGATCAGCCCAAAGCACACAACAGAGAAAATCTGGTTTGGTGACATCGACGTGACTAGGGATGTATTGAAGCTCCAGAAACTTGCTGATGAGCTCGGTACGTGTGTGTACGTTCTGCGGGAGCATGATGCGCGCTTCGCGAATGAGGACTCGCCTAGACTGGAGAAGGCAGTGGTTAAGGTGCATCCGAATTTGCCGAAGTAATGTTTAGCAAGAAAACGTATCGTGATACCAGGTGGATAGAACTCGTCATGTCCGCCACCTTGCCTCCCAACAATCTCACACGTTGGGCGCCCTACGGACCTGATGATTGGCTGAAGATTGATTCCAAGTATAGTATCGATGTTTATACTCAGCATGGTTGGGTAGATGTAAATTATATTCGTATGGGTCCAGTGTTGAATGACCTTCCGACGCTGCAATGTGAAACTGGAGTTGGAACAATTACACTGACGTCACTACAACGCAAAGACATATATGTGAACTACTTGAAGGAGGTTGGAGAATGACAAAATATACTGGGGACATTGAAGCCTCCCTTGCGCACGAGAAGCGTCTATATGCGGATATTCTAGTCGTACGAGAATGTCCAGAATGTGGGAAACCAGTGACGTATGATTTCAAAGATCATTATATCTCGTACGGGGAGTTGACTGAGATCTCCTTCTACTGCTATGACGGCTGTGAACATGAGTGGGAAGTTCCTGCCCGAATCGTTTCAGCTGATATGACAATCGAGATCGACGTCGAGTAATGTTCTCGAAAAAGACATATCGTGATACTAGGTGGTTTGAGTTAATTCTCAGATGCGCTTGTTATCCGATGAACCCTGACCGTCAATTTACGGTAGCACCACAATTGTACGAGAATTGGCATCAAGTTCGAAACGACTTCTGGGTAAATGTTCTCCAGCATAATTATCCGCCCGTCGAGTTCATCAGAATCAAGAATGGGAAGTGTCAATGTATGATTGACGGAACAGTGATAACTGTCTCGGAGGGTGGCATCAATGTTCAGCAAAAAGACCTATCGTAGCACTAGATGGATGGAGCGTGTGATGAACACATGTGAAGCTCCCAGGTATAGTTGTGGGGAGATGGGACTGCATGGTGAACAAGGGTTTTCTTGGCGGGACATTAAACCTGAGTTCAATGTTGAGCTGCGTCAGATGGCTGACATTGGATATAGTTGGAGTAGTGCATCAAGGTTAAGATACTTTCCTTCGGATGGGACTACTTCGGGAGTGGCGGTAATTCAGATCCTTGTTAACGGAAGGGCACTCTGTGTGAATTCCGCCGAGCGGAATAGAATCCGTGTGTCAACGAAAACGAAATTTTTACAACTGAAGGAGATATGCAATGCATCTAATCAGTGACCTCGATCATAACTATATCTATACCAGTAAGGGTGCGAAGCAGCGAGAGGCGGATAGTCTTGAGTGGCGTCGTAGAGTTGAGGCTATAATTCAAGCTACTGTTCCCACTCAAAGGGAAGATGAGTTCATTGTTCAAGTGACCGATACGTGGGTTGTTCTTGTAATAAAGTCTATCGCTTGGAGTTTCAAGTGGTATCCGGTGCGGGCAAAAATTGACATTGACCGAATGTTCTAATGTTCATTCCACTCTTCATTATCTTCTGGCCTACATATACGATAGTTATGTGGTGGTTCTTTTACGAGCGTACGTTTGATGAGCTGCTTGGGCTTCTGGCTCATTTCGGAACGATAATGGGTGGGACTGGTATTATCGTAACAAGTGCTCTTCATGGATGGGTCCTCGCACAGGTCTATAACTTCTTGTAAACATTGATAAAAACTTCCTGTTGACCTCAAATCGTTCCGCCGTATAATGCCCAGCTACTTCCAAGCTGGAGCTGACCCAATGACGAAGCGTGAAAAGAAAGAAGCCCGTAAACCGTTACGAGTGAAAGCTGAGCAAGAAATGCTCAAGCGACGCCTTCAGGAGAAACACTGGTCTCCTCACTTTGTGCACAATCCACGTGTTAGCAAAACTCGCAGTATAATTAAGACTGCATCGTATCGTGTCATCTCATGGGCGTCGACTGTGGTGCTCGCCGCATGGCTTGTTCCCACATACGGCCCAGCAGCGTTTGCATCTGTTGATGCAGTCGGCAATACGGCGCTATACTATGGGTTCGAGAGAATGTGGGCGCATATTGAATTGTGGGCTGATCGGAAGCAAGCTAAGGAAACTGGATAATGAACGAAGCTGAAATGAAAGCACTGTTCCTGTTGGCTGGATTTAAGATCGAGTCGTCGTATGAACTTGCGAATGATTACTGGCCCGATTGTCCTGAGTATGCCGACATCAGACGTCGGTCGCCTTGGTGGTTGGTTAAGACCGAATATGGATTGATCGAGATCGGGTGGAGGAAACGAGTCATCAATATTGATTGGTTTGATACGCCTTATCGATCTGGAGTTAGTAAGTTCGCTGATGGCAGAGACATTCAGATCCTGACGTCAGATGAGGTTACGAAGGATGAGTCGATGGTTCATGCTTATGGATATCACAAAGCACTTCAGTATCTCGGTGAGCTACGACACAGACTCCAACAAGTTGCTTACGCGGAAGCAAATCCCGAAGAAGAAAAATAGGAAAATTATGAAAGAACATCTCAGGTTCGGTAAACGAACATACAAAAATCAAGACCCCAATACCGACCTTCTCTACCCCACTCTCCGAGAACAAGATAACACGTCTGAAGGATTTAACGAAGCGTATTCGAAGATGCCAGAAGTGAGGTATCTATTTTCCGGTCGAGGTCTTGTCGCTGGCTTCGATGATATAAGCGTTGAACTACTTGCAACGGATGAAGCGTTTGATGATGGGTATGCTATGGAGGGTGAATTGGTGAATCAGTTCGTTTCCGCATTTCCAATTATGCGTGATGCGTGGAACAAATTAACGGCCGATCAAAAATGGGTTTTTATACAAGGGATACATTTTGGGATTCGTCCGATAATTAATGAGCAGCTTGGGTACGTTCAAGAATAGTGTTCGCAAAGAAAACGTATCGCGACTCACGATGGATTGAACGCATTCTTACAATTGGTCAAACTGATGACTTGTACGGTCCAGAATGTGATTGGTTAACAGTTCGACCACAGTATATGGTTGAAGTCCGGGAGAGGCTTCCTCTTGATTCACTCCCACCATATGATGTGGACTGGAAACCCGTCTCACATATTCGACTGATCGGAGCAAACGGTATCGTGTATCTTCAGTGTATTCTGACATTTGGCTTGACCGTTGATATCCACCATCGTGGCGATATCCGCATTACATATTCCACCTGAAATAAATTGCTGTTGCCCTCCAAGCTCGCCCACTATATTATTGACCCTGTGGACCTGACCTAGGTAGTTATTGTGACTTGACCATGAAAGTGGTTGGCTGGGGATGGTGAAAGCGACAGAACCGGTGTACGTCGTTAGTAGAGTAAGTCAGGTCCTTCCTTTTTCAACGGAAATTAAAATATGACAGATACTTTTATACGTCTACTTGAAAAGTACGACAACTCACAAACGCGAATTCACGAAGCAATTGAGCTCGCCGTCCAGTATGGTGGGATTGATGGAGGCCATCACAAAATGTGGGTGCTCGATCAAATGGTTCGTGTCCTTGCTGGCGATGGTTATGATCAAGTTGTCATTGATGCGTGTGACGGAGAAGATGGTCCGGACACGTATGAATGGGATTGTGGGATCGCGCCATGAGTGCTTACGAGATGGTAAAGATCTTTGATCTCATGCATCCAGTCAGAGCACCACAAGATGTGTTCGAGACGGCTTGCACGGAACAGGCAAATGATTCGTATGCTAGATGGACTGTTGGGCATGAATACAACGGTTGCGGGGCCAATGAAGAAGAGCGAGCGGCTGTCGATAAATGGCTAATCGAGAATGGAGCGGAAGAAGGAGAACTCGTTCTGTTAAGTATCTGCTGGTGATGGAGGAATAAAATGGATATTGGACTGTTCTTCTAAGAGCCGCAAGATCCGCGCGTATCAGCCGTACCCTCTAATACCCAATTCCTGTATAATATCCTGATGTTCTCGAAAAAGACATACCGTAAAACTCGTTGGATCGAGCGTGTTCTTGCACTTGGATCGCCTACGGATGATCTCGATAACGACTGGGATTTCCTCGAAGGCGATGAACTAGACGAGGAGTTCTTGTATCATGTATACGATGAGGAAACGGGTGAGGATATAGTCAAGCCTGAATTTGAATCAGTATGGATGGTCGTTAATTCAGAATACATCATCCGACTGAAACGAGGAAGGTGGGCGCCTGTCAAATATTTTCGCGTCTCGTATGAAGATGGCACTCCTCTTCTCGAATGTAAATCAAGTGCAGACGCGCACCTCTCAATGAAAATTTATAGCCCAACGAATCATATCGGTGAGAAAACTATCTTCGTTGTAAAAGCTGATACGGTAAAAGCCTGATGGATAAATTCCCTATAAGTTTAAAACTGATCGCGCCAGCTAATAAGGTTGAGCTGGCGAAGTGTGAGAAAGCACAGAAGTATCTCAAATGGGATGAACTCCCCACGTCGATTGAAGATGCAGGTCATCATGATATCGCCAAAGTGTGGTGGATGTATAAGGATACGTTGGGCGACAACGACTTTAAGTTTTTTCTGTGCATTCCGATCTATGAGGTGTGGGGTGCGAAGAAGCGAAAGAAGTATTTGGATGCGAGGAAATAACGTGGATACATATCTGAGAGTGACGATGCCGAATGGTGACAAGTATGATATTCGTGCTCACCACATTGCCTTCAATCGGGCGGAGTATTATGCAGTGCAAGAGTTTCCATATCCTGAAACCGGATTTACGTCAGAGGTGGATCAGGCGGCACGCGACAAATTGCACGAGGAAGAATATAGATACACTATGGATAACGATGACGAGCTTACTGATTGGGCTCGCAACAACATGAATTGGGAAGACGTTGTGATCCATGCAACCCTTGTTGAAGAAGCAGCTCCAGTTGATTTCCAGGAAGGTTGGGTCAACGGTGAGTCTGAGATCATCATTCAATAATGTTCGCGAAAAAGACATACAGAGATGCACCTCGATGGGCTGAGCTGTTACTTCGAACGGTATGTGTTCCTCGTAAAGAGCGAGAAGGTGGCTGGCATGTGATTAAACCACAATGTTCCGTTGAAACGAGAACAAAAAAATATACGTGTGGAATGGAGATACATGAATGGGAGCCAGTCAGATATATCGGTATAACAAAGCAAGGCAAATTACAAGTTCGATCTGCTTCGATATGGTGTGTGGAAATAAGCGACAAGGCTGAGTTAAGAGTGACATTCGCTATAAATACACTTCATGAAACTGAAAGAAGCGTTTGCTAAGAGAACATACGGACTGACTGGAGATCGAAGTACTCCCAAAGACCCTCGCAGTTATGTTACCGTTGCCACAAAACTCGTTCATGAAAAATTTGACGCCGAGGCTGACTTAGGGTGGGTTCTTGCGCAATTTGAAGCTCGCCACGATAGTGAAATGTCCAGACGCGAAATCGCTGAACTGTACTATCACGGACTTCCCCCAATGAAAGAAGTTAAAAATCAACTAGATAATCTCGAAATGATCGCTGATTATGCAGAGGATGAGAATGAAACGTTTGAAGACTATTTCAAGCGCATGCTCGAACAGCTATGACACGCGAAGAATTTGACGAAATGCTTCACGCGCGTCTGCAAGACGAAGCAGGTATTGAACACCCACACGTTTCATATGCGGTGGACATGGACGACCTTGACAAACCAGCAGTGACGGGTCGTGTGCAGTTTATAGAATGGCACGAAGGCTTTTGGGGAGACGGCGAAGATTATGTATCCGAGGTTGTTAGAAATCCAACGTGGTTTCAAGTTACCGTTTTCGCAGATGCAATGATTAAAACAACTGGTGATACTCACCATATATTCTTGGAAGGTATTACTAAGGATGTTCGGCCTTCAAAGGATGAAAAGGAACAACAACATTTGCGGTTTGGGAAATCAACATACCGTAACAGGCGAGCAGACATTAAGCGTGGTGTTCTACACTACGGCTTTGTAATGGGGTCATAATGAAACTAACAGACATACATGAATCATGGTACCGTCAGCCGATTGAAGTTGATGGATATACTCTTCGACAAGAAGAAGAGCTGGAAGAAGATAATCGAAAAATCTTTCACTTCATTACACCGCCTGGTGGAAAAGAGACACACATTGACCACTCTCCGTATGAATGGTTAGGGAGTGACACAATCCGACCGTACATTGAATTTCACAAAGAGCATGGAAGATTTCCGTCTCGCCGAGATATAAATTCGCGTGGACCTCTCCACAACGATGACATGGATCAACTGTTGACCCAAAAGTAATCTGCAGATACTCTCTGCGTAATGCTAATCACAATCAAATCAAAACGTCTTCTTCGTCTGACAGGATGGAAAAGGAGCACTCCGTCTTATGTCCGTGCTGAGCATAAGTTGTGGTGGCGTTGGCTTATCAGTGGAGAAGGACAGATACTGAGTAGTGACGTTGCTTGGACCATTGGTCTTCTCAAGGGTCTTCTTGTTATATTCATTGGAGTAAAACTGTGGACGTAAAACCTATTCAGTGGTGGTGGTTCAGTGGTGCAACTGGAATTGTTCTCGTCGACGTAGAGGGCGAGCGTAAGTTGTACATTGGAACTGGACAGGGACGAAGTGAACAAGAGGATGTCCAACACATTTGTGATTGGGGTTCAACACTTCACGCATCTCGTCTCACCGAAATATTGGATGCATACAATGCGAAGTAAAGTAGACGATGTGCTCATAGAGACCGAGGAGAATGAGAAAGCGGCCATGTTGTTCGTCGTCCTCAGCATTAGTTTTTTACTTCTGGCCATCGGTGGAATAATTGTAATGGCGGTAGTACTCTAATACTCTGTAATTGGAGAAGTTGATGACCCCTTTAGGCGAAGATCCAAATCTTGAAATGCCCAAGCTATCTGAAACTTTCAGTAAGCTTTGGGGCAAAGTAAAAGAGACGCTACGCAAGTTTAAGTTGCCTGAACTGTGGCGGCTTAAAGTTCAGATGCGAGATGATCTTACTATACGATTCCTTCCCGTCATGATCCTTGCCATTGTGAGCATGATGATACTGCTCTTCGTGGTTTTTGGTACATCAAAATCTCAACCAGTTGCATCAAACACACTTCATAAAATCGAACAGTGTATGAAAGACCAACGGTCTGGTCTTCTAGACGACACATCCGTGCTCAAAGCATTATGCGCGGAGAAATATAGCGTAGAAGTTGATGACGACTTGATAAAAGGTAGGGGTGGATATAAATTTAAGGGTAACAAAGTTTACTGGAGTGCCTCAATTGAAAATAAATCAACATACATTATTACAGAGTTTGCTATAACGGTTAGAACTGGTAAAGATAAAAAAGATACAGAGCGGTGGCGAATCTATAATCAGTGGATTGAGCCAGAAGAGACGCACAAGGTTACGCTTTCAAAGTTAAAGAATTTACCTGAAGCGCGAACAGTTCAACTCAAACTTGTCGATGCAGATAGTTGGTCGTGGGGTGTTGATGGTGTGAGAGGAATATTAATCGTTGAATAACTTTTGGAGATTAAGATGGACAGAGTAATAATCGCCGTACTTGGCGTTGCCGGAGTCGGTTTACTTCTCATTGTTGGTTCAATCATTGGAGCGCTCTGCGGTGCTCTAAGTGGCTGGATTATGGGAATAGTGTTCGACGAGACGATGCACAAATTACTCGTGGACATTCTCAACATGCCATATCTCGCTCCTTGGGAAGCGGGTGCAATGCTTGGATGGCTGGGTGGATTTATCCGCAGCTCCTGCACGAATACAAACAGTTGACCCTAATCGCATTTCGTGGGACAGTGGGCACTGATTTCAATCAACGCAGGAATTAAATTATGCCGCAAGCTGACAACAATAATTCTGGGATGGATTTCACCGCGTTGGAACTCAATCCCGAATGGCCGCCGTGTAATGGCGAGGCACCTCGTCTTGCTGGTCAGTTCGGCCACTTCGTCAAGATCCGCACTCAGGATGGTCGATTGGAGGCCCGCGTTGTTGTGCGCATCAAAGACTGATGGTTACACTCCCTTCTAAATTCACTGCAACTAAGTTTCCAGGATATTTCTGGAACACCGAAACGCAGACGCTGTTCTCTTTGAAGATCGGCGGTGTGCTGAAAGAGCTGCAGTTGATTACTCCAAACCACTTCACCCAACTTCATGGATATCGTGTAAGCCATTTAGGCGTGCGACGATGTCTTCCGTTGAAGTATCTGAACACTCTCAAAATCGAGGATAGTGAAATCCCATGTCTGTAATGGAACAACTTCAACACTGGTTCTGGACGCAAGTCCGCCATAAGATTGTGTGGCCGTTGGAACGAAAGACAGACCGCACATTGGCCCATTTAGGTCGGATGCGGTACATTGCTGAACACGGACACGACTATCCACAGGACGAATTCCACCAGACGAATGTTCGTAATCTACCTAGAGAGAGATGATGGAATCGATAGCAATTTTAATTGGTGGCTTTTTAGTCGGGGTAGCGGTTGGTGTAGCAGTCGGACGCTTTGTGCGAGGATTACAGGACAACTCCCCTGACATTATTGTTGTATCGTATCCACCTCCACGTCGCCGTTTAGGAGACTAAGATGGACTTTTTTGCAACACATCCACATTACCTTTGGGCGCTGTTTGGCTTTACGTGCTTCCCCCGAATCACGTTTTGGTTCTTCTCCCTCATAACTGGTGGCTTCTGGTTCTGGATTGGAGTGCTCTTCTTTCCTCACATCATGGTCGCCTTCTGGGCAACAACCTACTACTGGGATACGAATCCAATCCTGTGTGTTATCGCATGGATGATTGCATTCAGTGGGTCTTGTGCTGAAGGGAGAGTAGTCAAATCGCGTGTTTAAAGTACTCTACATCGCCGCTATCAGTTTCTCGATCATCTTAATGATCGGCGCAATTGTATATCATCAGATCGCAATGCGTGATCAAAACGAAAAGAAGGACGGTACTACAGAATGAAACTTCGACGACTTACAAAAGAAGAGAGGGCTGGACGGCCTTGGGCCAGCGTCACGATGGTTGATGGGCGGGAGTACAGTCTGATGCCTATCTTGATTTGCCTCGGCATCGGCATTCTGCTCCTTATCTTCGCATGAAAGAACGGCTCGTAGTTATCCAAGAGCACAATGCAAAGCGTGCTGGATTGCATTGGGACCTTCGTGTGCAAGTTGAAGGCAGCCTTAATGCCTATCGCTCAATGCGCAGCGATACGAACGAGCCCGATGACAACGAGAGATACGTTTTACGAAGCTGGGCAATTCCCAAGCATCGTTTTCCAAACGCGACCGAAAAACTCCTCGCAATTCAAACCGAAGATCATCCGTGGTCATACAAAGACTTTTCTGGAACGATTACGGGAGGATACGGAGCGGGTGATGTCAAGTTACTATTCTGTGATTCCGTTATCGTTCGAAAAATCTCTCTCACCAAATTCACATTCACTATGCCGAAATGGGAAGACGGCAAAGACGTGACATTCAATCTGTTTCCTATAGAGGAAAAGAAATGGTTAATCCAGCGAGTTGATGGAAGGAAGTATGAGCTTGCTGACAAACTTGCACGAAAGCGTGCAAAGGAAAAACGAAATGTTTAAGTGGATCAA
>SDBT01015182.1_pt1 | contig 12251 bp, 10 predicted proteins | sample 2277101 | NCBI WGS metagenome assembly SDBT01 (sample SAMN10404973, study PRJNA504765) | marine sediment metagenome | isolation source: marine sediment core GS10_PC15, 103 cmbsf | place: Arctic Ocean: Southern Knipovich Ridge | collected 2010
AGAGATCGGTATTTCGTCCAGTGTCCCTCTTATTGTTGAGGATGCCCGCTCTCGTGTGGAGGATGATTTGTTCGAGTTTAGCCGGCGTATGCCTGCCCATTCGGCAGCACTCATTGAGATCTGCTCAGCCAAGACAGAAAGATAGCTTGATCCGTTTATTCCTTGTTGTGCAGTTGATGAAGCTAAATCAAAGAGAATAATAATTCTTTAAGGGTTTCCCTGAGATTATGGTAAGGAGGTGCAATAAATGCCAAAAGGATATAATGGAAAGATTATGCGGGTTAATTTATCAAAAAGAAAAATTATGATTGAAGAACCAAGTGAGAATTTTTATCGTCGCTATATGGGAGGTAGAGCCTTAGCTCTATACTATCTCTTAAGAGAAGTTGATCCAGATACCGATGCTTTTGCTCCAGACAACAAAATAGTATTTGCCACTAGCGTTATCACTGGAGCTCCTATTCCAGGCATTAGCCGGCACAGCGTAGTAGCGAAATCACCTTTAACCAACGCTTACGGTGAATCGGAGGCAGGAGGATACTGGGGAGTTGAGTTAAAATTTGCTGGCTTTGATGCTATTGTTATTGAAGGTAAGGCTGAGGAGCCGGTTTATCTCTGGGTTCACGATGGAGAAACTGAGATTAAGAGTGCTGAAGATATTTGGGGAAAAGATACTGGTGAAGCTCAAGAGATAATCCGTAAAGCAATAGGAGAAAAAAAGGCACGAGTGGCTATAATAGGAGCAGCCGGGGAGAATATGGTTAGATTTGCCTGCATAGTTAATGACCTAAAACATGTTAATGGAAGGTGTGGCTTAGGAGCGGTGATGGGCTCTAAAAATCTAAAGGCTATTGCTGTCAGAGGAAGAAAGAGATTAGAGACTGCCGATGCAGATAAAGTAAAGAAACTGGCTAAATTTTTTGCTGACAACTTCAGAAATAATGCGGACAATAGTCAGCTTAATAAGTTTGGAACATCCCAGTACTTTCTAAACTGCAATGCTGCTGGTACTTTACCTACCAGAAATTTCCAGGCTGGCAGCATCGAAGGTGCTGAGCGCATGGGTCATGAAATTTTGCATAACAAGTTTGTTATTGGTAGTGAAGGCTGCTATGCTTGTCCGGTCAGATGTAAAAGAATATGTAAATTTGAGGAAGAGCCTTACCAGGTTGACCCAATATATGGTGGTCCAGAATTTGAGACAATTACTGCATTTGGTTCAAACTGTGGTGTAACAGATATCAAAGCAGTAGTTAAGGCAAATGAGCTTTGCAACCGTTATGGGCTAGATACCATTTCCACTGGTAACGTGATAGCCTTCAGTATGGAATGTGTCGAGAGAGGAATCATCCCAGCAGAACAGCTAGAAGGAATTGACCTCAGGTTTGGTAATGGTAGTGCTGTAGTGCAGATGGTAGAAAAAATCGCTAAGAGAGAAGGCTTTGGAAATATTCTGGCAGAAGGAGTAAGAAGATTATCAGAGAAGCTGGGACAGGAGAGTGAAAAATTTGCCATGCAGGCGAAGGGCTTGGAATACGCCATGCATACGCCGAGAGGAAAATATGGTGTGGGTTTGGCTTATGCGCTTGGTCCTTTTGGGGCCGATCATCTCCAGCATGAACATGATGGGGCTTTCGATCCACTGCTCACTGGCTACTCACATAAAGTAGATGAACCAGGTCTATTTAGTAAAGAGCTATTTCCATTGGGGCTGCTTGAGCCGGTAAAAAGTCTTTCCATAGGGCCTGAGAAGGTAAGATTGTTCACATACTTGCAGCACTGGTGGAGCTTGTTTAATTGTTTAGAAATTTGCCTCTTCACCTTCGCTCCGGTAAGAACATTTAAGATTACCCAGGTAATAGACATTGTCGGGGCTGTTACTGGTTGGGAAACAAGTCTCTGGGAATTGATGAAGCTAGGAGAAAGGGCTACCACCATGGCCAGAGCATTTAATATCAAGCATGGATTAACTAGAAAAGATGACAAATTAGCCGAGCGGACATATGAGCCATTAGGAGCGGGGGCGATGAAGGGAAGCAAGGTTCCTAAGGAAGATTTTCTTAAGGCTATCCCTATCTATTATGAAATGATGGGCTGGGATAGAGATAGTGGAATCCCTACTTTTGGCAAACTGGCTGAACTTGATATAACCTGGGTTGCTGATGAGATAGGAGTAAAATAAAACAAAAGGGAGACCGGCAATTATGAAAGGGTTCTATAATAAGATATTGAATATTGATTTGAATAGAAGAAGATTCTGGACTGAAGAGATTCCCGATAATATTCTGGAAGCTGTTTTAGGAGGTAGGGGGTTGGGAGCCTATCTTTTGTGGAAATATTTAGAGAAAGGCACAGATCCATTATCCCCGCAGAATGTGCTTATCTTCACCGTAGGTCCTGCTACCGGAACAAAAATGATGGGTGCAAGTAGATATGGAGTATTTACTAAATCTCCTCAGACTCACTTTTTTGCTGATTCCTACTCTGGCGGTTATGTTGCACCTCAGATAAAGAGGTGCGGATATGATTCTATCATAATCAGGGGAGCCTCAGATTCTCCTTTATATCTGGAGATTTCAGATAAAGATATAAAATTTCATTCAGCCAGGCATTTGTGGGGTAAGGATACTTATGAAACAGAGGATAAGGTTTTAAAGGAAGTTAACATACCCGGGGCACAGGCAGTGGTGATAGGTCCAGCAGGTGAGAAGATGGTGGTATTTGCCTGTATAAAGAATAACCGGTGGAGGAGTGCAGGTAGATGTGGTATGGGAGCGGTAATGGGCTCAAAGAAGTTAAAAGCTATCGCCTTTCACGGAAATAAGAGTCCTTCTTTGGCAGATGAAGATTTGCTCAATAAATATGTGCGCTCTTTAGTTAAAAAGGGCAAGAAGGATGCGGGAGTAGCAGCTTATAGAAAATATGGAACTGCTCAGATGGTAGCTATCGCCAATATGGCAAGAGCCTGGCCTACAGAATACTGGTCCAAGGGAAGATACGAAGACTGGCAAAAGATAAGTGCAGATTACTTGATAGAGAATTTCAAGGTGAAACCTCATTCTTGCTATAGATGCTTTTTTGCCTGTGGAAAGATTACCGAGGTCCTCAAAGGAAGACATAAGGGCTTAAGAATCGAAGGCCCTGAGCATGAAACCATCTATGCTTTGGGAGGACTATGCAAAATAAATGAGCTAGAAGAGATTGCCTACTTTAACGATATCTGTGATAGGGTGGGTATAGATACAATCTCCGCTGGCAATCTGGTTGCTTTTTGTATGGAACTGTCCCGGAGAGGAAGGATTAAAGAGAAGTTTAAGTATGGTAATGCCGATCAGGTAGCAGATCTTCTGGGAAAAATAAGCAGACGGGAAGGAATAGGAGATATCCTGGCCCAGGGTATAAAATATGCCAGTAAAGTCTGGCATAGTGAAGATATAGCTATCCATGTTAAAGGACTAGAACCAGCAGGCTTTGATCCCAGGGTACTAAAAGGTATGGGCCTACAGTATGCTACTTCTCCTCGAGGTGCCTGTCATCTTACCGCTACATTTTATAAGCCGGAGCTATCCGGGATAATTGCTCCAGAGACCATTGAGGGTAAAGCAGAGCTTTTAATTGAATATGAGAATAGAATGACTGTTTTTGATACTTTCATCCTCTGCCGGTTTTTCAGAGATCTGATTGGGTGGGAAGACTTAATTACTCTCACTCAAGCTACTACAGGTGTTAAATATACTAAAGAAAAATTACAGAAAATGGCTAGCGATATTTCCACTTTAAGACGTATGATTAACATAAGAGAGGGTCTTACTAAAAAAGATGACATACTTCCTCCCCGATTTTTTAAAGAGCCAAGAAAGGATGATGGAAAGATAATAGACAAAGAGGAATTCTTGTATATGCTGGATGAATATTACCAGCTCAGAGGATGGGACAAGGAGGGCAATCCTAAAGAGATCCCAGAATTCCTGGAATCATAGGAACTTTATATGTGCAGCGAAGAACATTTCTTAATCATATATCGAAAAGCAAAAATGCGTGAATGGTATTGTGTGTTTTAGAATTTCTTACGATATACCATATACGATATACGACATACGAATACAGCGACGGAAGGAAATTGTCCTGAGGTATTTCTGGAAGCTGGCTGATAAAATAAAGCAGATTTCAAGGAAAGGAAGATAGTGAAGTTAGAAAAAGAGAAACTTTTAGAAATGTATGAGAAGATGGTAAGGATAAGGAAATTCGAGGTGAAAGTAGAAGAACTACATGTTCAAGCTATACTCCCGGGACTCAAACATCTGTACATCGGAGAAGAGGCAGTAGCAGTAGGGGTAATATCTGCCCTCAGGGAAGATGATTATATAGCCAGCACTCATAGAGGTCATGGTCACTGCATTGCCAAAGGGAGTGATGTTAAGAAGATGATGGCAGAACTTTATGGAAAGAAGACAGGCTATTGCAGAGGGAAAGGTGGGTCTATGCACATTTCAGACATTGACATAGGGATATTGGGAGCCAATGGCATAGTGGGAGCTAATATACCTATTGCTGGGGGGGCTGCTCTTTCTATAAAACTTAGGGGAACTAATGAGGTTGCGGTAAGCTTTTTCGGAGACGGAGCAGCAAATGAAGGTATATTCCATGAGGGTATAAACTTAGCCTCTGCCTGGAAACTTCCGGTTATCTTCGTTTGCGAGAATAACCAGTATGCTATTTCTACTCATCAGTCACGGGTTACTGGTATATCGAATATAGGTGATAGGGCAAGCAGTTATGGCATCCGCAAATTCATAGTGGATGGAATGGATGTGCTGGCTGTCCATCAGGCTGCCAATAAGGCTGTGAAATGGGCAAAAGAAGGCAAGGGTCCTACTTTGATTGAATGTAAAACCTATCGTTTTAAGGGTCATTATGTTGGGGAAGGCTCGCGAGAGTTAAGTTATAGACCAGAGGAAGAATTGAAAGAATGGGAAAAGAGATGTCCAATAGAAAAATTCAAATTCGAGCTTATAGAAAAGAATATTTTAACTTGCTCGTTAGCAAAGAGAATAAGTGACAAAATCGATGGCGAAATTGAAGAGGCAGTAAAGTTTGCCGAAGAGAGCCCCTATCCAGACCCACAAGAATCGTTAGATGACCTCTTTTCTAAAGGAGTGGCGACATGAGAGAAATAACTTACGCTGAGGCAGCAGTAGAGGCAATTCAACAAGAAATGGAAAAAGACGCCGCTATTTTTTACATGGGAGAAGATGTGGGACGTTTTGGTGGGGTATATGGGACAACCAAAGGATTATGGGAAAAATTTGGAGAGGATAGGATTAGAGATACTCCTATGTCCGAGGCAGCTATCATTGGCTATGCTCTAGGTGCTGCAATAACAGGAATGCGTCCCATTGCCGAAATGATGTTTGCGGACCTACTCTGTCTGGCAATGGACCAGATTGTCAATCAAGTAGCCAAGATGCGCTATATGTCCGGAGGAAAAATAAAGGTACCTCTCTTAATAAGGGTTCCACTGGGGGGTCTTAGGAGAGCAGCAGCTCAGCATTCTCAGCACTTGGAGTCTTGGTTTGTGCATACCCCTGGTCTAAAAATTGTTACTCCCTCATCGCCCTATGATGTTAAAGGTCTACTCAAAACAGCAATAAAAGAGAATAATCCTGTCATTTCCTTTGAGCATATAATGTTATATCAAACAAAGGGCGAAGTGCCGGAAGAAAGTTACGCTTTACCGATGGGCAAGGCTGAGGTGAAAAGAGAAGGCAGGGATGTAACGGTGATTACCTATTCTCTTATGGTTCACAGGTGCCTGTCCGCAGCAGAGAAGCTCTTTAAAGAAGGAATAGACGCAGAGGTTATTGATTTAAGAAGTCTTTTTCCTCTTGATATAGAAACTGTGATAGCCTCAGTCAAGAAGACTGGTAAGGTGGCTATTGTGCACCAGGCATCTTTGACAGGAGGAGTAGGGGCTGAGATTGGCATGCGTATAGTCGAAGCTGCCTTTGATTATTTAGATAGTCCTGTGAAACGAATTGGCAGTTTGGATGTGCCTGTTCCCTTTAGTCCCCCCTTAGAAGATTTTGTGGTGCCTACTGAGGAGAGAATTGTAGCCGAGATCAAGAAGATGGTGGGAAGATGAGAGCAAAAGAAACTCTTGGATTTTGAAAAGAAAATATCAGTCAGGAGAAGTGAATGAAACACAGAATAGCAGTAATTCCCGGAGATGGAATAGGTTCAGAAGTGATTGAAGAGGGAGTTAAAGTTCTCAAAGCAACCGCCGAGACAGTGGATGAATTGGAGTTTGAATTTCAGTACTTTCCCTGGGGATGTGAATATTATCTTAAGAAAGGGAAAATGATGCCTGATGATGGATTAGAGGAGCTCAAGGGATTTGAGGCTATCTATTTGGGTGCTATTGGTGATCCTCGCATTCCCGATCACATCTCCCTAAGAGATCTTTTATTGAAGATTCGCTTTGGTTTTGATCAGTATGTAAACCTTCGGCCGGTGAAACTCCTAGAAGGTGTTTCCTGCCCTCTTAAAGACAAGAGGCCAAAAGATATTGACTTTGTAGTGGTAAGAGAAAACAGCGAGGGTTTTTATACTGGAGTTGGCGGGAGACATCAAAAGGGTAGTTCTGAGCATTTGAGATATGCTGGGATAAGTAAGATTTTTGCTGACTCCGAAGAGCTCGTTACTCAGGAAGGCATCTTCAGTCAGATTGGGGTGGAAAGAATCATTAGATACTCTTTTGAACTGGCCAGAAAGAGAAAGAAGCACCTCACCTGCTGTACCAAATCTAATGCTCTTAACTATTGCATGGTCTATTGGGATGAGGTCTTCAAAAAAGTTTCAAAAGAATATCCCGATGTAGAAACAGATTTTGCCTTTGTTGATGCTATCTGTATGTGGTTTGTTAAAAACCCTGAATTCTTTGATGTTATCGTTGCTCCCAATCTTTTTGGTGATATAATAACCGATTTAGGAGCAATGATACAAGGAGGGATGGGTCTTGCCCCTGGAGCAAATATCAACCCAAAGGGGATTTCTATGTTTGAGCCAATTCATGGCTCTGCTCCCAAGTATGCCGGGAAAAATGTTGCCAATCCCATAGCCAGCATCTGGACTGCTCAGATGATGCTGGAAGAATTAGGGGAGATTGAAGGGGCGAAAAGAGTTATGACTGCCATCGAGGATGTTCTCAGGGAGGGCAAAATTAGAACCAGGGACCGGGGAGGAAGCTCTAAAACAACAGAAGTCGGTGATGCGATAGCAAACAGGACAAAAAGTTAGAGTGTTGAATGGAGGCAGGTCACTCTCTCCATCACCAGAGAAAGGTTAAGAAAGATGGAAGGTGGGAAAATTTCCTAAAGATATGGTCACTGTCTGTTTTATCCCATCAGTATCAGTATCTTTATCTTTTCTTGACTTTTTTTCTCTTGCATTTCCCTGATAATTATCCCTGATTTTTCCGATTCTCCGGAAAACCTTTTTGCCTCACGGCTTTTTACTCCCCTTCTAATTCTTCAATCATTCCCTCGGGTACCTTAGCGGCATAGATCTGGCTAATGCCAGTTCTATCAGAGTTAAAGATGACCCATTTTAAGTCAGGGGTAAGGTAGCCATGCGGATGAGTGTTCTGCATTCTACCTAAGGAAGACTTTGAATGACAGAGGATTGCACACCTACCAGTAAGAATAGAGCCAATGACTATATCACCATTTCTCCAATCATCAGAGCAGTAGAACTTGCCACAGAATGAGGTACCCACATGGTTGAAGTCGTAACCGCGGGATACTACCCGAGCTTCTTCCCCTGCCTTTATGGCCAGGAGATTACCCTTCTCAGCAGAAAACTCACCGGAAGCTACAACACTAAAGAGGATCTCGTTAGTACTACCAATCCAGGCCTCGTGTCCGGTAATCTCAGTGGTGTAGGGTTTACCTACCTTAAGGGGGGTACGTTTGCCATCGGCAACGTCTAAAAGATAGAGGGTGGCTCCTTCCGGGCCTGTCATTCGAATCATTTTCCCGGTCTCATCAATCATCCCTCCCCGATCATGCTGGATGAGAATCTGTCTTCCTTTAATGAAGTCAAATTGAGTATGGGGACTTAGCAGAGAAGGGTCACTGTCAATAACCTCACGCGCTCCGGTCTCTAGATCAACTAATTCAATTCCAAACTCCTGAAACTCTTTACCCATTCCTACCATATCCATCCCGAAGGCATAGAGGAGTCCGTCAGGAGAAACCGTACCGTTTTTGATAGGGGGTAGTCTTTTAGAAAAAGAGCATGCCACCTCTGTTTTACCACTTCTCAGGTCCAGCTTCATGAGTTCTTGCGTTCCTTCACCGGCGTCCCGGCGAAAGTAAAACATGCCCTTGCGACTAACCTGTGAATCAAAGGACCAGGGTCCACCATCCTTTTTAGGATTCGGGTCGAGTTTTTGCGATTCTCCTCTGGATGCTATGCGCATCTTCCAGTTACCAATCTCACAAATAACGAACTCACAGGGATTGGCTTCATGTTGGGGATTAACTTGTTCGAAAACAAAGCACTCAGAATCTGGTGAACAAAAGGGAGTCTCACAGTAAATATTCGATTTCCTTAGCGAATCCTCTGTGATCTGATAAATAATTGCCCCTGTATCCTGTTCTTCTACTTTCTTAGTCATCTTCTTCTCCTTACTTGTCTTCTTCATCTTTCTCTGGCCAAAAGCTATTTTGCCCTAATCCTTAAAAATCTCTTGTATATCCACATATCCATCCACCGTCCACTACAAGTACATGGCCGGTAATATATTTGCTTTCTTTAGCACATAAGAAGAGAACTGCGTTGGCCACATCTTCGGGTTCCCCAGCTTTTCCAAGAGGAATATGGGAAAGCATTCTTTTTGCCATTTCTCCTTGCGCAGCATCTTTACCATAAAAAAGTCGCTCTGTGGCCGGGGTAACAGTTGAGCCCGGCGCAACCGCATTAACATTGATCCCATGAGGAGCCAATTCCAGTGCCATTGCTTTCGTTAGATTGTGAACCCCGGCTTTGGCCGCAACATAGGCGATCTGCTTTCTAGCAGGAACAGTACCAAGGACCGATCCGATATTGATAATTCTGCCTCCTTTTTGCTTCATCATTACCTGAGAGACAATTTTTGAACAGTAAAAGACTCCATTTAAGTCCACTTCTATAACTCTTTGCCAGTCCTCAAAGGAAAATTCATTAATATTAACACGATTTATTCCTATTGTAATTGCAGCATTGTTAAGCAGGATATCTATTGTTTTGAATTTGTTTAGAACCGTATCCACAAGATGGGAAACGCTTTCTTTTTTCGATACATCTGTCTTTATGAATTCACATTTCTCCAGGCAAGAAAGTTCTTTCTTTACTTTTTCTCCTTCTTCTTTATTTATATCTGCAAGAATGACGGTGGCTCCATTTTCAAGCATCAGCTTGGCACAGGCTCTACCTATACCACCTGCTCCTCCGGTGATAATAGCAACTTTTCCGTCTAAACTTACTTTCATATCTTCACCTCCCCGAATTCATTTCTCTTTCACCAGGTAATTTTCCATCCTTCCTATACCTTCGATTTCAGAGATAAGATTATCTTCTTTCCTTAAAAAGACAGGAGGCTTCCGAGAAAAGCCCACTCCACTAGGAGTCCCTGTCATAATAATTGTCCCCGGGAAAAGGGTCATCATTCTGGAAATATAACTTACCAGGTAGGAAACAGGAAAAATCATATCTGAGGTTGATTCCTCCTGCATAATCTCCCCGTTCAGTATAGTGCGAAGAACTACATTTTCAGGGTCGAGTTCAGTTTCTATCCAGGGACCTAGGGGACAGAAAGTATCGAAGGATTTTCCTCGCGCCCATTGCTGGTCATATTTTAACTGGCAATCCCGTGCACTTATATCCTGTCCAATAGTGTAGCCAAGAACGTGTTTCAATGCCTCTTTTTCTGCAATATCCTTTATTCTGTCCTTTATTACCACAGCCAGCTCAACTTCATAATCTACTTCATCCGGAGCTTCCTTGGGCAATACAATGGGTTGTTTGTGAGCGGTTAATGTATTGGTGCTTTTGATAAAGATCAACGGATGAGATGGGATTTGTGCTTTACTTTCCTTAACATGTTCTCGATAGTTACCTCCCAGAGCAATTATATTGGCAGGATCTATGGGAGGCAAGAACTCTTTAATTTCCTCCAAAGTAATTGAGGAGGAAGTTTTCTCCAGGCTATACAAAGGATTTCCTGAAAGAACTCTCACCTTTTCTTTCTCCATTATTCCAAAAACTCCTTCCGGGTACTCTTTTGAGACAAACCGTAAGAACTTCATTTCTCCTCCTTTAATTTTCCTGCCCGAGCAGAAGGTTTTACTTCGGGATTTACCATAGCCCTGGGGTAATACCCTTCTAAAACTCTGGCAATTTCCCTGGCTATAGTTTCTCTGGCAAGAACGGCAGAATCTTCAGTATACCAAGCATAATAAGGAGTAATTATGATATTGTCAAATTTCAAAAGGGGATGATTTTTACCAAGGGGAGGGACATTCTCTATTAAGTCTAATCCTGCTGCGGCGATTCTGCCACTTTTGAGTGCTGCAACCAAAGCCTCTGTATCAATGAGTCCTCCCCGGGCTGTATTAATTAAAATAGTGCCTTTTTTCATCTTGCCCAAGGTTTCTTCATTGATAATATGGTAGGTCTTATCATTAAGAGGAGCATGCAGTAAAATAACATCTGATTTAGCTAAAAGTTCATCAAGTTCAACCTTTTTGGCCTGGCTATCTCCAGTTTTTATATCAGTTCCTACAAAAGGGTCATAAAATAAGATCTTCATTCCAAAGGCAGTAACTTTTCTCGCCGATGTTCTTCCTATATTGCCAAAGCCAATAATTCCCACAGTCAATTTCCTGAGAGACCTTAAGGGTTTTACTAGATCTCTGTTCCATTCTCCCCCTCGAGTAGAGCTCATAGCAACTGGCAATTTATACAGAAGAGATAGCATCATTGCCATAGTAAGATCGGAAACTTCATTTATACAATAGCCGGGAAGATTGGTGATGATTATTCCATTCTTGCTAGCGGCAGGAATATCCACGGTATCTACGCCAATTCCTCCTCTCACTATAATTTTGCATTTCTTGATATTGGACATTAAATAATCACTGATGGGATTAAAGCTATATGCTACCAGAGCATCGGCATCATGAGCCAGTTCAATAATCTCCTCTTCTGTCCTGCAGTTTCCAACGACAACTTCTGCGCCAACTTTTTCCAGAATCTCTTTCTCGATGCTCATATCCGGAAATAGGCGCTCTGTGAAAACTACCTTATATTGTGCCATTCTCTTCCTCCTGGAAGAAAGCTTCGTAAAGTCAAAAGTTTTTTAGTGATTTTGTTCTAAACCCTTTATTATTAAGTGTTTTAGTGAAAGTGACTTGCCACCTCAGTCAAATCCCACATTTTGATTGTAGCATTATTTCCTTCTCAAAGCAAGTAAAATGTTTTTAATTTTCCCCTTGCCTCCAAGAATTGAAGGTCAATACAACAACAATCAAAACAAAGGCCCGCCATTGAGAGGTAGGGATTGAAGTGGACCCCAAAATTTGGACAGTAGCATAAGATGCTGTAGAATGGAAAAGAGGGAATTAATCTTTTTTACCCATTTATCAGTAAGGACCTTACCACAACTATTACAGAAACGAGATTTACAGGAATGAGGGATAACTATATATTGCTCGGGATGCACAGGACAGGCATACTTATGATAAGTAGGCTTTTCTGGATCTCTACAGGAGAGCATTTTCTCTATAGTAGCATTAACTTTAGATGAAGTAGAACTAACAGAGATTTCTCAGACTATAATGGACCCCATAATTCGGACATTATGCTAAGATACAGGTAAGCTCAAAAAGGGAGATCCATTATGGCAAATATACGCAAGAAATATCCACCAAGTTTCAAAGCGAAAGTAGCTCTAGAAGCTATTCGAGAGGATAAGACCTCAGCCGATTTGGCGAGCCAATATCAAGTTCATCCTTCTCAGATACGAAAATGGAAGAACATGGCTCTTAATGGCATGATCGAGCTCTTTACCGATAACGGACAAAAAAGACACAAGGAGAAAGACCTCTTCATTGAGGAGCTCTACAAGGAGATTGGACAATTGAAGGTAGAGCTCGACTGGCTTAAAAAAAAATCTGGACTTATCAGCTAAGGAGAAGGTTTTGCTGATCGAG